>Ga0209541_10005909_pt1 | contig 21152 bp, 16 predicted proteins | sample RifCSPlowO2_01_FD_184027 | JGI IMG/M metagenome (GOLD analysis project Ga0209541, IMG submission 184027) | Groundwater microbial communities from Rifle, Colorado - Rifle CSP2_plank lowO2_0.1 (SPAdes) (version 2) | ecosystem: Environmental > Aquatic > Deep subsurface > Groundwater | place... | reverse complement strand
TTCAAGCGACTTTGCGACGAACTGGCGCGAGTTTCTTGGTTACTTCGTCAAGCAGTTTTGGCCCGGGGTGAACACGCAAATCGACAAGCTTGCCCTGACGCGCCTTGATTTTCCCCTACTCGTTCTGCCGTTTTTCCTCTTGGCGTTCCTCGCGCTTCTGGTGTTCTGGGAAAACCCGCGGCCGCGAAACGCGCTTTTTTCCGGGGTTACGGCCGGGCTCCTCGGATACGTTTATTTTCACACATGGATCTACTGGATGGCGGTCGTGGGATTCATGGCAATCGCGACTCTTGTCTTTTACCGGCATGACGCCACTCGTCTGCGAGGGATGGGGATTCTCATTGCGACCGCCGCCGCCACCCTCATTCCGTATGTGATCAATTATTATCGCTTCATTACCGCGCCCGGACACGAGGATTTTACGTTTCGTTTGTCGCTCGCCGAGGGGCGGGAGATATTCTGGGCCGGTTTGGGATTCGATTACCTCGTCTACCTCGCGCTGGGCGTCCTCGTGTGGATGCTTTGGTTTACGCGCGACCGCAATCGGGGTGTTTTTCTCTTGGCATTGCTCGCGGCCATGCCTGCGGTTTGGAATGTGCAGTTACTCACCGGCTTCGTACCCGCGCCGGATCACTGGCCAAAGGCAATAAGCGTGGTGCTCTTCATCATAAGCGCGGTTATTCTTTTCGAGATCAGCCGCCGCGCTATACTCCGCTGGCCCCGGTTGGCTCCTCTCATCCCCGTGCTCCTCGTTATCGGTTCGCTCGCGGTCGTGTCGAAAAAGATCGTGAACGTCGCGTCGCTTTCGGCCGGACTTCAGCAATGGGTGGCCGACAAGTATTTTTTCCCGAAGGAGATCGCCGATTCCTGGGAATGGATCAACGCGAATCTTCCCGGAGAACCAAAGGTCGTCTCATCGTCGTTTTTGACATCGCAGTACTTGGCCGTTTATACCTCGGCGCGTCCGTATCTTCCGCAAAGCATTATTTCGCCCCTGCCTATGGACGAGCTTGAGACGCGCTATCTCGCTGCAAGCCGTCTCTTCGGCGTTCGGCCGGAAGTTCTGGACGATCAGCTTCGTTCACGGCCGCCGGACGATCCCTGCCTCGGTCTCGAGTGCTATTATCGGGACGAAAACTTCGGAAAGCTCACCGACGATCTTTACGCCTGTTACTTCAGCCGCGGCTCGGTAAATACGTATTTCCGTCAGGGCTGCGGCCGGGTGCCAGAAGCAAAGAGGGCCGAGCTCCTTGCCCGCTATTCCGCGCTCCGCTCTCGATGGCAGGACATCCCGGCCGAGTACGTTTATTACGGGCCGTGGGAGCGGCAGTTCAGCGAGCCGAATTTTGAACGCGATTCCCAACTCACTCTGGTTTACCAAAATCCATTGGTGGAGATTTACCAAGTAAAGAGATAGTCCTGATCTACGAATGAATCCGAATGATTCGAATGGGCGGGATGCAGCAACTTTATTCGTAGATTCGGATACGATTCGTTGATTTGGATTATATATGCCCAAGCCCGAGTTTGACGACTATATCGAGTTTTACCGCAAGGCCCAGGGCCGGGCCATTGCCATTTCCGGCGAAACCGAGGATTATTTCGCTGGCCTTCGGGTCGAGCGCCTCGAGGCCTGGCTGCCCGAGCTTACGAGCCGTTCAATTTCGATCCTTGATTTCGGTGCGAGCGACGGCCATATGGCCGCGATCGTGAAGGAGCGTTTTCCGGCCTCCCGCGTCATGGGCATTGATTCTTCGTCTCGTTCAATCGAATACGCGCGGCGCAGCCATCCCGGTCTTGAGTTTTTCGTCTTGGAGGAGAATCGCCTGCCATTCGGGGATGCGACCGTGGATCTTGTCTATGCGGTGGGCGTGTTCCATCACATTCCGTTTGCCGAGCACGAGGCGGTGTGCCGAGAGATTTTCCGCGTTCTGAAACCCGGCGGGGCGTTCGTACTTTTTGAAATGAACCCCTGGAATCCGGTCACGCAACTGGTATTTGCGAGGAGCGCCGTTGATCGGCATGCAACGATGTTTTCATCGCGTTACGCAAAGAAGCTCCTGCGTCGCTTCGGGATGGTCGAGGTCCGCTATTACGCTTATTTCCCGCGGTTCTTGAAGTTCTTGCGACCGCTTGAACCCCGCCTTGAAAAACTGCCGTTCGGCACGCTTTATGCTGTTATCGTACGAAAAACGGCATGAGGACCGTCTTCATTACTTGCATACGCGGCATCATCAGCCGGAACATCCTTTCCACCGAGGCCTTTGCCGCGCTTCGGCGCGTGCCAGATCTCCGCCTTGTTATCGTGGCATCCGAGAGCCGCGCGCCCGTGCTTTTGCGCGAGTTCGGCGGGCCGAACGTCTCCGTCGAAAGGATTGCCGCGCGGCCGCCTGCGGGTTTGGCGAAGCTTGTGTGGGTGGTCGCGACGAATCTTTTGGCAAGCTCCACGCGAAGTATTCAGCGCCGCACCAAGCTCGCGCGGGACAGGAACATCTTTGATTATGTTGCCTCTTTATTCTTTTCGCTTCTTGGCCGCGTGCGCATTGTGCGGAGGATCTTCCGCGCGATTGCCGCCCAGCTCGATCCGGGCCGCGAGTTCGACACACTGTTTGCGCACTACCGTCCGGCGCTCGTCTTTTCGACGGACGTGTATGATCTTGCCGACGTGCGCATTCTTCGCGCCGCGAAACGCTACGGCGTGAGAACCGTGGGGATGGTCCGCTCCTGGGACAACGTGACTTCAAAGACATTGCTTTCCGTCATTCCCGACCGGCTCGTGGTGAATACGCGCCGCATCGGCGACGAGGCCGTGCGTTACGGCGATATGCCGCCCGAGCGAATCGTGAGCGTTGGTGTGCCGCATTACGACCGCTATCGGCCGGAATATTGTACGCCGCGGAATGATTTTTTTCGAAAACTCGGACTTGATCCCGCGAAACGCCTTACCCTTTTTACTCCGCCCTCTGATCGGTATCTTCGCGGTGATCCGGTGACGCCGATCATTCTCAAGGCCATGGATGGACTTGGCACGCAGGTGCTTGTGCGCATGCCGCTGGTCGGCAGGAGCGAGCTTGCCGGCTACCGCCCGCAGACGGGGGCTCCCCGGCAATCCGGGGAAGCCCTCGCGTCTCGCCCTCCAGGCGTGGTGTTTGACGAGCCGGGCGGCCCCGGGGACTTCGTGGACGTCCACATGACGCCCGAAGCCGACCGGCATCTTGCCGATTCGATCTTGCATTCGGATGTCGTCATCACCTGGGCCTCGACCATGATTATTGACGCCGCGGCCTTTGACAAGCCGATCGTGCTCGTCGGCTTTGACGCCTCGCCCCGTCCGCTTAGCCGGAGCATCCGGCAATACTATCGCTATGACCACCACCGCGCGATTCTTGCATCGGGCGGGGTGCGGCTTGTGGAAAGCCCGGAAGAGCTTGCCGAAGTGGTCCGCGGGTACCTTGAATATCCGGAGCGCGATCGCGAGAGCCGCGAGTGGATTCGGCGCGAATATGCCGGAGAGCTTGACGGCAAAGCCGGGGAGCGGCTTGCGGCCTGTCTTCTCGGAATCCTTGATCAGGATCGCGCCTGACCGTGCGCGTGGGCGGCGGATTCGGCATGGTGCGCGTACGGATGGCGCTCGATGTCCATGCCGATTTCGCGAAGAAGTACATCGCGGGCCTGTAGTCCGAACGCCGCAATGGAATCAATGTGATCTTCTTTTTTGAAAGGAACCGTGAACTCCTTTGCGCCTTGCAGTTTCTCGGCGGCAGACAGCCGTTCTTTGCCTCGGAGAGTTGGAAATCCGCGGATCGCGCGCGAGAGCTTGTGAAGGCCGAGACGGCGCCCGGCATAGACGAATGGCGCGCGTAGGGCAAGCCGCAATGCAGAAGCGCGAAGCCGATGCCGCGCGCCCGGCGCAAGCCGCCGAAGAAGCGCGAACATTTCTCTCCAGTTCCGGATAGCCGTGCGAAGGCCGGTATCGAGATAGGCGAGCTCCCTGAGGTGAATCTCGGCGAAGCGCTCGAGGCCGATCGGAACGTCACCGAGGAGATCGGGGAGCAGTTCTTTTACCCGCAGATAGTTTTCCAGTACGATATTGATGCGCGTGTAGGCCGAGACCGGACTCAGGCGCGGCCGGAACGGATCGCGGGCGAAACGCGGGCGCGCCGCCGTTGACCACGACTGGCTCATGGAAACGCCGAGGCGGCCGACAATGACGATTGGCCAATCAATGAAGAAGCACGAGCGCGCAAAGGCGAACAGGATCGGCTGCATGGAGTGGGTGTAATGGCCGTCGGTAAAAAGCACGAAGCCCAGGCGCCTGCGAACGCGCTCGGCCACCGCGCGCGATACCGCGAGTTCCGAGTAGTGAAATCGCGGCCATGGCACAGTTCCTCCCCGCGCAAATCCGAAGAGCCGCGTTATTGCCTCCCGAAGGTCAATCCGGTGCTCGCCCCCGCGGAACGGCACGATGCCGAAGCAATCGCGCAGGAAACGGCGGGGATTCGTCGAGTCGTAATAGTAGATGTGGCTTGCGGTGACGATGTCAGCACCGCTTCTCCGGATGGCGCCGTCGAGCACCTCAAGCGCGAAGGGCAGAAGATAGTTGTCATCATCAAGCCAGAGGAGGTATTCCCCGCGGGCCTGGGTGGGGGCAAAATCCCAGGGGATGAACGCGCCCCCGCCCTCCGGAGTGCGGACGTAGCGGATCCGGGGGTCGCGCGGCGCTTCCGCGACCCGGCGCGTTTCATCCGAGCGTTTGGAATCCGCGATCACGACCTCGAAGTCCTGAAAGCGCTGATGAAGCACCGATGCCAAGGCAGTACGCACGAGCTCGGCGCGCCCGGTGGTGGGGATCAAAATGGAAAATCGCGGGACGTTCATAGGCACGCATTTCTTATAGCATGATCACTGTCCTGACGGAACCAAAGGGGTATTCCGAGAAAGCCATCGCCACGTTACAGACCCTCGGGCCGGTTTTGACATGGGAGGAGGCGGAGAGGGGGAATCGATTGAAGGATGCAGAGATCCTCGTGGTGAAGCTCGGCATGCGCATTTCAAAAGAGGTGATGGATCGTATGCCGAATCTGAAAATCATCGGCACTTCAACCACCGGCCTAAACCATATTGATACCGAGGAAGCGGAGCGGCGGGGGATTGCGATCGCGTCGCTTCGCGGCGAAACGGAATTTTTAAGAACGATTTATCCCACGGCCGAAGAAACCATCGGCTTGATGATCATGCTCATGCGGAACCTCCACCTCGGCTACGGGGGGGTGCTTCGCGGCGAATGGCTGAAGGAGCAGTCCTACGGCCACGAGCTTTACGGCAAGATCCTTGGCTTGATCGGTTTCGGGCGGCTTGGCTCGATGGTCGCGCGCTTCGGCAAAGTTTTTAATATGCGCGTTATCGCGAATGACCCTAATGTCGCTGCCGACGTTATGAGAGAAGAAGGTGCTGAAAAAGTTTCCCTGGAGGATGTTTTCAAAGAAAGCGACGTGGTTTCGATCCATGTGCTATACGATAACGCGACGCATCATATGATTGGCCGCGAGCATTTTCACATGATGAAGCCCACGGCGTACTACATAAATACCGCGCGGGGGGAATTACACGACGAAGCGGCGCTTCTTGAAGCACTTGAGAAAAAAAAGATCGCCGGTGCGGCGCTCGACGTTTTGGAAAACGAGGATCCGAAAGGAGAACATTTGAAAGGCCATCCGCTCGTGGAATACGCCAAAACGCATCCAAACCTCATTATTGTCCCGCACTTGGGCGGCGCGACGTTCGAATCCATGTCCCGCACCGAAGAGTTTATTGCTGAAAAGATAGTAAAAGTTGTAAGATCAACGATATAGATCCTCAAATCCTTTCCGATTGAGTGGGCCGTAAGCTATAAGTTTAACTGGACGATCGGACGATAAAACTTATGTCGTTCAAACCCTTTCATTGCGGGAGAGAAGAAAAGAAACGACAGTTCGCGGGGCCGGGTATGACTAGTTAGCGGTATGACAGTCCTGCGTACAGCCAGCCAGTCGGCGTTCACTGACCTGATATCATCAGGTCGTGTTTTTGTCGTGGCCGAGATCGGCAAGAACTTCATTCAGACCCCGGAGGAGCGGCCGGTGGAGGAGTATTTAGAAAACGCCAAAGCGCTCGTGAAAGCCGCGCATGATGCCGGCGCCGATGCGGTGAAATTTCAGACCCATAACGTCGAGGATGAGCAGCTGGACATTACAGTCGTCTCGCCGCATTTCAAGGGCGCGGATCGCTACGCGTGGGTTACGCGGAACACCAACGCCACGCCGCTTGATGCATTTTGGCGGCCGCTCAAGGCCTACTGCGATGAGATCGGTATTATCTTCCACTCCACGCCGATGTCGCGCGGCGCGGCAAAGAAACTGAACGAGCTCGGCGTTGAGCTCTGGAAAGTCGGCGCGGGCGATATTCTGGATTTTGTTACGCTCGATTACCTCGCTTCGACCGCTAAGCCGATCATTTTGTCTTCCGGCATGTCCACGCTTGAAGAGATTGATCAGGCGATTGATTTTCTCAAGCGCCGGAACGCACAGGTTATTCTTCTCCACTGTGTTTCAAAATATCCCTGCCCGCCGGAACAGCTGAATCTTGCCACCATCGGATTTTTGCGCGAGCGATATCAGATTCCCGTTGGCTTTTCAGATCACTCGATCGGCATTGACTCGGCGCTCGCCGGGGTTGCGCTTGGGGCGCAGGTTATTGAGAAGCACTTCTCGTTTTCGCGCGATCTCTGGGGCGCGGATCACAAGGTTTCCATGACACCGGAGGAGTTGAAGGCGCTCGTCGCTGGAATCCGCGGGCTTGAAGCCGATCCAGCCAAGAGACAGGAATATCTTGGGAAGGACATCGTAAAAGCCGGCATGGGGAGCGGCGCCAAAGTGCTCCAAGGTGACGAGGCCGTGTTCCGGCCCTATTTCCGAAAATCGTTGATGGCCGGACAGGACATTCCGGCCGGCACGATCATTACCGCAGAAATGCTCTACGCCATGCGGCCGCAGATGTATGCGGGGGGGTTGCCGTCGGAGGAATACGAGAAGGTGTTGGGGAAAAAGGCGAAGGTTGGCCTGAAGAGATACGATCCGATTACGTGGGAAGCCCGCGCATAAAAATTTCCAATTTTCAATTCCCAATTTCCAATGAATTTTCAATGTTTCAATTTTCAAACGTGTTTGGGAATTCAGTCATTGGATCATTTATTGAAAATTGAAAATTAAGAATTGAAAATTATAACTCGTGTTTTCTGCAGTAAAGTCAAAAGTGAAACTCGCGGCCGCGAAAACCGGCCTCCTCCCCGCGCGCAAGCGACGGAAGGTTTGTTTTGTCATTACGAACCGCATCCACTACGCCCGGAACCAGCTTTTGCTTCAGCAGTTGAAGGGCGATCCGGACCTTGAGCTTCAGCTTATTGTGGGCGGGGCGGCACTCCTCGAAAAATATAGCGAAGGCGTGCCCGAGACGCTTCTGCGCCACGGTTTTACCATTCAGGAGACGATGCTGAATCTGATCGAGGGCGGGAATCACGTGGCCATGGCCAAGACCGCCGGGTTGGCGGTGCTCGAGCTTGCCAATACGTTTGAGAAATTGAAGCCCGACATCGTGCTCATCCGCGGCGACCGCTTCGAGCAGTTGGCCGCGGCCATGACCGCCGCGTACCTCAATAAAACCGTGGCTCATATCGAGGGCGGGGACGTGACCGGCACCATTGACGAGAGCGTGCGCCACGCCATCACCAAACTCGCCCATATCCATTTTGTCACGAACGACGATTCCTACCGCCGGGTGCTTCAGATGGGTGAAAATCCGGCGTACGTCTTTCACGTGGGTTCGCCCGACATAGAGTTTGCGGCCATGGTTGAGCGCGCGCCCGATATGGAGATGCTGAATCGTATCGGCGTGGGAGGGCATATAGATCTCGCCAAGCCCTACCTCATGGTCATTCAGCACCCGGTAACGAGCGAAACCGACAATCTCGAAAATGTCTTAAAAACCCTTGAAGCGGTGCATGCGTCGGGGGTGCAGGCCGTATGGTTCTGGCCTAACCCCGACGCCGGTACGGACGAAATTTCAAAAGGCATCCGGAGATTCCGCGAGCACACGCCGACTCCGCAGATCCGTTTTGTTGTTGACGTGCACCCGCGGGATTTTATCTCTTTGCTTAAATATTCCTCATGCCTTGTCGGCAATTCCTCCTCCGGCATCAAGGAGGCCGCGTTTTTCGGCGTGCCGGTGGTCAATATCGGCACGCGTCAGCACGGCCGCACGCGGTCAGCCAACGTCATGGACGTCGCGTATGATCGCGATGCCATTCGCACGGCCATCGAAACCCAGCTTACTCGCGGCTCCCATCCGCCGTCCCTCGCGTATTTCAAGCCCGAGACCTCCAAGCGCATCCGCGGGGTCCTAAAGCGCGTGCCGCTCTACACCCAGAAGCGATTCCACGACATCGCTCTGGCGTGATGTGTCAAATTTCTTGTCTCTTCGGCACTCATAAGGTTATCTGGCCGATCGGCTAGTAAACCTTATTGGCGGTCGGAGCGGAGTTGATGCGGCGTCCGGCGCGATGAAGGAATTAAAAACACCCCGACGAACTCTCCTGTCGGGGTGTTTACTTCACTAGGTTACTGCCGTGCTACTTCTTCGCCGTGCTACTTCTTCGCGCTGAACTCGCGCTCGAGGAAGCTGATAATTGCGCCCTCGCTCGGCTGTTCGATCGCCATCTGGATTTCTACGTCGGGATAGAGCGCCGACTGCTGAGTGGTGAGTTCCGCCATGCCGTCGGTCGTCGCGAGCCGTTCCATGGCGGAGACAATGCCGTCTACGCCAGACGCGATTGCGGCTGCGCCGTGGTCCACGGGGAACCAGCCGACTTTGCCGACTTGCTGAAGGTTTAGTTCCTCCACGCGCCGAGCATCGTAGTGAATCACCGGTCTCCTGAGGAGTGCCGCGTAGATGATGATGGTCGCTCCGGCGGTCGCCACCGTGAAGTTAACGCCGGTGACGAGCGATTCAACGCTTTTGAAGGCCGCGGTTTCGGCTTTCCAGACGCCGGCAAAGAACTCTTCCCGCGCCTGCCTCTCTTCCGACGTCGGCTCGTTCTCGCGGGGATGGAGGCGCGGGGCGACGACGAACCGTTCGCCGTATAGCTTCCTCCCAGCCTCGATCGCGCCGGCAAGGAGCTCATTGTTCAGTTTCGGGTCTTTGCCGCCGCAAATAAGCACGACGACATCGTCATTGGCGAGTGCGGCCGCTTCGCCGTCGTCCTTCGACTTCGTGATGCGAGCGCGGACGGAATCTCCCTTTGGAACCGTCCGGAGGAAGCGTCCCCAGGTTGGCGGGTAGCCGAGGCACTCTGCGCGCGGGTACCCCCATTCCTTCTGGGCGAGCCCGATCTCGTCGGGGTGGGCGACGAGGACAGCGGCGACCTTACTGGCGTGATCCTTCACGCTCGGCCGGCGCCAGGCCTCGTGAACGTCGGTAAAAACCACCCAGGGTATGCCGTGCTCCACGGCGCGGAGCCCAATCGGCACCTCTTCTTCTCCTCCCTTAAAGGATGAGACCGCAGTGACGAGGACGTCGGGCTTGGCCGCGAGAAGGTCGAGCGCCCCGCATGATCCGCCGACTTGCATGGTGACGGCGTGGTTCCGGAGCGCTGCCTCCAGCGCAACGAGCGCGTGGTTGTGGCCGGGTCCAACGTCAAAGGCGTGGAAGGCAATTTTCATTACTTTTCTCCTTCTTAAGGTTACTGGTTACTGTTACGTTTTTAAGTTGCTAAAGAACCCTCCGCTTGCGGGCTAGCTCATCCGTATCACCTATTGAAAAACTTGTCAAGGTTGCGTAGAGTAATAGCAGGTATGAAAATTCTCGGCGTCATCACCGCGCGGGGCGGATCAAAATCCATCCCGCGGAAAAACATCAAGGAGCTTTGCGGGAAGCCATTGATCGCCTATACCATTGAGGCGGCTACGACCTCGGGCGTGTTTGACCGCATCATCCTTTCCACCGACGATCAGGAAATCGCCGAGGTTGCAAAGCGCTACGGGTGCGAGGCGCCATTTATGCGCCCGGCGGAACTCGCCGAAGACACCACGCCGCATCTTCCGGTGATGCAGCACGCCGTGAAATGGCTTGAGGAGCATGAGGGCTACACGCCGGATTATGTCGCAATCCTTCAGCCGACCGCACCCCTCCGCCAGGCGCGGCATCTCCGCGAGGCGGTCGAGCTTTTGCAAAAGACCGGCGCGGATTCGGTCGTCGCGATGGTTGAGATCCCCGGGCATCACAGCCCCTACTGGGCGGTGAAAGTGGACGAACAAGGACTCGGCACATTACTGCTTTCCCAAGAGCCGATCCGAAAGCGCATCCCGCGGCGGCAAAATCTCCCCAAGGCCTACACGCATTCGGGCGCCCTTTACCTCTTCCGTACCAGCATTCTTCTTGATCCGGTGGAACCGAATTTCTACGGCGACAAAGTCGCTGCCTATATCATGGAGGACAAGTACAACGTCAACATTGACAATCCTACCGACTGGGAATTGGCGGAGCAGGCAATTAAGCGGCTCTCTTTCTGATGGGTATTTTTGTCGGCCTTTTGAATGCGCTATCGGTCGGGCTTCTTGATGTCTTTTTAAAGAAGCTCGCGGGGTTGAGCCCGAATGTGCTTACCTGGGTGCGGATGCTCGCGGCCGTGCCGGTGCTCGCGGCGCTGGTGACGATGTTTCACCAATGGGCCATTCCCCCGTTTGCATTCTGGCTCATTATCGGGGTGATTGCCGTGCCGCTTGAGCTCGTACTTGCCTACATCGGCACCAAGGCCGTGCAAATCGCACCGCTCTCGCTCATTGCTCCGCTTGGCGCATTCACAAGTTTTTTCCTTATTCCTGTCGGCTATATCGTGCTCGGCGAACTGCCGACGCTGGTCGGCTTTGGGGGTGTGGCTCTAATCGTGATCGGCAGTTTTTTTCTCGGATGGCGGATGGGGGAGCGGCAGCTTCGCCAGGGCCTTGGCGATATCCTTCGGGAACCCGGCAGTTGGCTTGCCCTTTCCGGCGCATTCATCGCGAGCCTGACTGTTACCCTCGCTAAGTTCACGTTCCGCTACACCACGCCATTGCTTGCGGCATTTTATACCACTTCACTCGAGGCATTATTGCTTATTCCGCTGGTGGTGGCGTCTGGTTCGTTACCTCTTTTGCGCCTCAAGTTCCGGCATATCGGCGGGCTTATGGCCATGGCCGGGAGCGGCATTGCGCTTCACTATACCGGCCTTTCGCTCCTGCCCGCCGTCTACTATATTTCGGTCAAGCGCACGAGCACGGTGATCAACGTGCTTTGGGGGCGGCTCTTCTTCCGCGAGGATCATACTCGCGAGCGCATGACTGGCGCGGCATTGATGCTTATCGGCGTCATTCTCATTGCGGTAGGATAGCGTTATGGAACTTCAACCTTGTGTATTCGTTCCGAAATCGAAAATTGGCGAGACACTTGCGCAACCTCCCAGCCAAGGCAAGCGGCTTTTGGAACCGTTGAAGGCGATTGCCGCCGAGGCAAAACTGCCGCTGAACATTCTTGAAGACAAGGAGGTCTCGAACGAATCCGAGGTGCACCGCCACGAGGGCGATCTTTGGTACTGCCTCGAGGGTGAGGTGACGTTTATCTACGGCGGCGCGATGGTGCAACCATGGGCGAAGCAATTGCCGGATGGCGGCACTGACGACCGCGAAATTAAAGCCAAAGAGACCGCGAACGGCACCGAAGTTGTAATGCATTCCGGCGATTGGCTCTGGATTCCGGCGGGCCAGCCGCATACGCACCGCACCGACAAAACCGCGCGCCTTGTAATTATCAAAATTCCGGCCAAGGAAACGGTGCCGCTCGAAGCGGTGCCGGGGTGGGCGAGTTAAACTGCGCGGTTCGCCGTTGACATTCGCAGCACTGCCGTGCTACGGATTTTGTGCCTTTGACAACTGAATAGTTCATAGAGCCAGAATGGCCGAACGGCCGGAAAGGAAGAAGCGAATGCGTTTCACAGCAGGAATCATTGGATACGGGGAGCGCGGGAAAACTTTGGCGAAGGTCATTCGCGGGCTGTCGGATATCATTTCTGGTGGCCCGGAGATCCCACTTGTCGGAGTCGCAGACCCCCGTGGTCGAAAGACGGCGTGACGCCGCAGATGACGGCCTCGCGAGCTACAGGAGCGCGGAGGAACTCCTTGAGAGGGTCCGCCCCCAGATCGCCGTTATCACCACTAACCCGCCGCTTCACTGCGAGCAGGTACTGATGGCTGCGGAACGCGGCTGCCATATTTTCTGCGAGAAGCCGTTGGCGCTTTCTCCGGAAGAAGCCGATCGGATGGTTGCGGCCGTGCGCAAAGCCGGCGTGGTATGTACGGTGGATTTTGAGACCGTATTCGCGGATTCGTTCGGGGTGCTCCGTGATGAGCTCCAGCGTGAGGAATTCGGCAAGCTCATCCGCTTTGACGCGGTGGACAAAGGCAGGCCGCTGGCTTACGACATCGAGACCTGCATGCCCCATTTCCTCCACGCGTTCATGATGCTCACCGGCTCGAAGCCCATGGAGGTATTTGGCAGGGTCATCGTGGATGGACGGAAGGCGGCCTTGGCAGATGTCGTGCCGATCAGCGAGCTCTACCCGCAGGGGCGGACCCACGACATCGGCTTGCGGGCGGACACCATCGAGGCGACGTACCTTCTCTCCAACGGCGTGACGGTCCGCTATTTCCTGGCCGAGCTCGACGAGGCCTATGTCGTTGAGGCAGGCAGGAGGGCAAAGCCCAGAAGCGAGTTCATGAATTTTATCGCCTACGGTACGCGCGGCCAGATCAAGTGGCATCAGACCTCAACCGGCTACGTCTATCGCAAGCTCGTGCCGCAAGATACGCTCTCGGTCATGGATTGGGAGCTGGTGTGCGCTCCGGCGAATCCGGATCCGACGTGGGTGGTGCCGACCACCCGGCTGGTACAGGATTTCGTGGATGCCATCGCACGCGGCCGCGAGCCGGTCACGACCATCGAGGACGCCGCATCGGTTGTTGACCAGACGTACGGAATTTACGCCTCGCACCTTGCCGGCCGGCCGGTCAAGCTCCCACTCGAAGATCGAGCACACCCCCTTCGGTAGTTCCCTCACGGCCCAAAAGACTTACGGCGGCAGGAGACCCTGCCGCCGCTTTTCTATTCCGTCCGCGGCGCTCGCTAAGCGATTGTAGAGCATAAGTTTAATTGACCGATCGTTCAATAAAACTTATGGTGCGGGGAGGTAATGAGGGGAGGTAATAAGCCGATGCGGCTTCCTAGGCGGGTTGTCTCCCTAGTGGGGTGGTGGTACACTAGCCGGTATGCCCCGTTAGAAACCCGCATGTGGTACGTTTACGTGCTCCAGAGCAGGAAAACCGATAGGTGGTATACTGGTTCAACGAGAGATTTACGAAAAAGAATTTCAAGACATAATTCGGGCCAAAACAGTTCTACGAAATCTGGTATGCCGTGGAAGGTTATATACTGTGAAATTGGTCTTGATTGAGACGATGCGCGTGCACGGGAACGCTATCTTAAGTCAGGCATGGATCGAAGGTATCTCAAAAATCGCTTGAAATTCTTTTGCGCGAAAGGTTTCTAACGGGGTATGCCGCAGACAGAAAAATCACTCTCCTGGATTTTGAAAGGCGGGCTCTTGCTCGCGCCTTTTTGTGTGCTTTTGGTCACGCGCTCGCTCTACTTCCCGTTCATTACCGGAAAAAACTTCGCCTTCCGGATCCTCGTCGAGGCGCTGGCCCTCGTCTGGGTGTACGCGGCGGTGCGCTTTCCCAATTTTCGGCCGCGCTCTACGGCGCTTGCTTGGGCGGCGGCGATTTTCATTGCAGTGCTCGGAGTAGCCGCGGCCCTTGGCATCTCCCCCTACCGGAGCTTCTGGTCGAACTTCGAACGCATGGAGGGGTTTATCGGGCTGCTACATCTTTTTCTTTATTTTCTGCTTTTGGGTTCGGTCTTCAAGACCGACCGCGACTGGCGCCTTTTCTTCCATACGTCGCTTATCTCCAGCATCCTGGTCTCCCTTTACGCGGTGGGCCAGATCTCCGGCCGCTTCGCCATTCATCAGGGGGGAATGCGGGTTGACGCCACGCTCGGCAATGCCACGTACCTCGCCGCGTATCTCCTGTTCCATCTCTTCCTGCTCATCTGGTTTTTCTTGAGAAGCGAGCATCCCTGGTGGCGGCTGGGCTACGCGGCCGTGTTTCTGCTTGAACTTTACATTCTCTATGCCACCGCAACCCGCGGGGCGATCCTTGGGTTCTTGGGCGGACTTGCGGTGCTTGCCGTGCTCCTCGCATTCTTTCGCGGGGGAGCGATGCGGAGAGCGGCCATAGCCGGACTCGGCGTGCTCGTCGCCGTGCCGATCCTCTTCTTTTTCGTGAGGAACACGGCATTCGTCCAGAAGAATGACGTGCTCGTCCGCTTTGCCGCCATTTCGCCCTCCGAGCCAACCACCCAGGCGCGTTTCACTATTTGGGGGATGGCGATTGAGGGATGGAAAGAGCGGCCGATCCTCGGCTGGGGCCAGGAGAATTTCCTCTTCGTCTTCTCCAAGTATTACGATCCATCGCTCTGGCGCCAGGAGCCGTGGTTTGACCGCGCGCATAACGTATTTTTGGACTGGCTGATCGCGGGCGGCCTCCTCGGCCTCGGGGCCTATCTTTCGATGTACGCCATCGCGGGATGGACTGCGTTTCGGCTTTTTCGGCAGGGCCGGCTCGATGAGGCGTCCTTCGTCGTGATGCTCTCGCTTCTTGCCGCTCATTTTTTCCAAAATCTTTTCGTGTTCGACAATCTCACGAGCTACATTCTCTTCTTTACGGTTCTTGCGTATGTCCACGCGGCCGCCACTGGCGGCCCGGCCCGGCGGCGTCGCCTACCCGCGTTTGCCCCCGCCCTTGCCTTCGGGGCGACCGCAATCGCCGCGATCCTCTTTATTGCGGTCTTCTATTTCGCGAACGTCAAACCAGTGAGGGCGGCGAAATCCATCCTTGACGGCTTTCGCATTGTCGAGACCGGCGAGCCCGCCGGCAAGGTGGATGTGCTCACGAAAACATTTGAACAGGGGATCGGTCTTCATACCTTCGGCACCATGGAGCTCCGCGAGCAGATCAGCCAGACGGCGCTCCGCCTCGCGAGCGACCCGGCCATCGCCAGCCAAGACAAACAGAAATACTTTGAGTTCGCGATCAGCGAGCTTGAGGCCGAGCGGCGGGCTTTCCCTTCAGATATGCGCGCGAAGGCCTTTCTTGCGACGCTCTTGACTAGCGCCGGCCGTCCGGCCGACGCCATTGCGGTGCTTGACGAGGCGCTCGCGATTTCGCCCCGGCGGCCGCAGTTTTATTTCATCGCCGCGGAAGCGTATCTCAACGGCGGAGACGAGGAGCGGGCGGTCGAGACGGTCCGGCGGGCCTATGAGCTTGCTCCGGATTACCCCGAGGCAATCGCGAATCTCGCCGTGGTCCTCATTCTTACCGGCCGGGACGAGGAGGCGGAGTCGCTTTTCATGCGGCATTACGGCATGACCGAGGTGGCGAACGAGCGCTACGCCGAGGCATACACGCGCGTGAACCGATTCGACAAGGCGATTCCGATCTGGGAGAAGCTCATAGCCGCAAGCCCTCGCGATGCGCAGCTCCATGCCTCGCTCGGAGTGTCGTACGCCCGAGCCGGGCGGCCGGAGGACGGCATCCGCGAGATTCAACGCGCAATCGAGCTTGAATCAAGGTTCCAGGCCCAAGGCGAGGCGATCATTCGGCAGATCCGGAGCGGGGCGCTTCGGTAGCCCGGCTGCATAAAAACCAAAAATCAAGAATTAACCTTCGTCCCGAGCTCCCTTCGATACCACTCAGGGCCTGAGCCACATCGAATGGCAGGTCGAGGGAAAAGCAAAATGACAAAGCAAAAACCAAAACCTTTTTCGATTTTGGTATGTCATTTCACTCTTTGCTTTTTAATTTCGAGGAGAGTAACCCAGCAGACGCTGCGGCGCGTATCATTAGATAGCGACTCATGAATCGGGTTTCTATCGGCATCATCGGCGTCGGCATGGTCGGCGGGGCCTGCGCCCGCTGGTTTGAGTCGGCTGGCCACCCGGTTTTTCGCTTCGACACGAAGGGTATTGGCTCAATGGAAGAGGTGAACAAGGCCGAGGTGATTTTTATCGCCGTGCCCACGCCCTTTGACGAAGCAACGAGCCGCTTTGACGGAAGCGCGGTCGAGCAGTCGGTCGCGGGCACGAGCGGCTCAAAGGTCATCGTCATCAAATCTACGGTGCTTCCGGGCACGACCGAGCAACTCCAGGCGGCGCATCCCGGACACCGCATTCTCTTCTCGCCGGAATTTCTTACCGAGGCCACGGCCGACGAGGATGTTGCCCATCCGAAGATAAACCTCGTCGGCTACACCGGCGTCTCAAAGGAAGCGGCACCCGAGGTGATGGCGCTCTTCGCGCGCGCCCCGTTTGAGCGGATTTTGCCGAGCCGTGAGGCCGAGCTTTTCAAATATCTCCGCAATTCCTTTTTCGCCGCCAAGGTCGTGTTTTTCAATCAGATGTACGATCTTTGCGAGCGCCTCGGCCTTGACTACGAGGCCATCCGTGAATGCGTCGCGAACGATTCCTGGATCGGCGGGACGCACACGGCAGTATGGCACAAGGGCTACCGCGGTTACGGCGGCAAGTGCCTGCCGAAAGACGTGCGCTCGCTCATTCAGTTCTCGGGGGAGCAGGGTATCGAGCAAAAACTTCTCAAAATGGTGGAAGAAATCAACGCGGCACTAAGCGCCACCAAGCCGCAGGAGGATGCAACTCATCAACGAATCGCGAATCCTTTGCGAATATACGAATAAACGAATTCGTTTATTCGTGCGAGATTCGTTATTCGTTGATTGCTATCTCCCGCTCCGCTGGAGAAGCTTGAGTGCGGTCTTCAAGAGGATCGTAAGATCGAGCGCGAGTGAACGGTTTTTGATGTAGTAGAGGTCGTATTGAAGTTTGATCGGCGCGTCGGACACCGACGCGTCGTTTTCCATATTGATTTGCGCCCAGCCGGTGATGCCGGGGAGCACGAGTTCGCGCATGCGGTAGAAGGGGACTTCGCGCTCAAGCTCGGCCGCGAACTCCGGCCGCTCCGGCCGCGGTCCCACAAAAGACATTTCTCCGCGGATCACGTTCCAGATCTGGGGGAGCTCATCAAGATAGGTCTTGCGAAGGAACGTCCCAAGGGGATAGGCGCGGGGATCGGGCCCGCCGTTCTCGCCCTTTTCCCCGCTCATGCGTTCGGCGCCCAGCACCTGGCTGCGGAATTTGAGGAAGTTGAAGCGGCGACCGTTCTTGCCCACGCGTTCCTGCCGGAAGAAGACGATGCCGTCTCCGGGTCTCGCGCGGCGCCTTCGGTAGCCGAGGAGTGCGGAGTTTGTTGAAGCGGCGATCGCGAGGGCGATGGGCGGGAGGAGCATCAAGGTCGCCATGCCGAAGACGACGGCAAGCGCGAGGTCGAGGATGTGTTTTCCGAATTCGTACTTGGGGCGCTTTGCGCCGGCGAGGTTCTCAATGAACCACGCCTCGTTGAGGAGCGAGACCGGGATTCTGCCTCGCACCGATTCGTAAAAGTGTGGAAAATCGGTGATGACCACGCCGAGCGGCACGATTGAGAAAAGCGAACGGGCGAGGGCTTTGGTGCGGTTTGACCCGTGGATCGCGACCACGAGGCCGATCGCGCGTTCGCGGACGACCGTATCGAGGTTCTGCCCAGGCGCAATCACCTCCATGCCGCCGCTGGCCGAAAGCCCGATCGCGTCCGAGTCGTTCCCGAGCGGCATGGCGCCCGCAGGCACGAAACCAAGTTGCGGGTTTTCGGCGAGGAACCCCGCAAGCTCGATAACTTCTTCGTTCAGGCCGAGAAAGAGCACCCGCTCTTTCGAGAGCCGCGCGGCGAGTGCGTTCCAGGCGTTTCTCCAGGCAAAAACGAGCACGGAGAGGATCAAAAAAATCAGGAAGAGCGTTGCGAGCGGCCGGATGCCGAATCCGGGGATGAGGTAGAAGAGGAGTGCTGAGACGGCGAAGTTGAAGGCGAGGGCTTTCGCGAGTTTCTCGAAGAAGCGCGGTTCGTTCTTCGTCGCACGGAGGTCATAGAGCCCGAAGATCACGAAACCGATGATCCAGAGGGGAATGAGGAAGGGCGCGGCGAAAGTCCAAAGACGGAGGAGCGACGGATCCGGCAGGCCTCCGTAGCGGATGAGAAGCGCTATGGCGAGCGCCGCGAGCCCGGCCGCAGCGTCGCCTGCCGCGAGGAGGATGATTTTTGAGGTGAGGGGGGAGGTGGTCATGTTACGCCCGGTACAACGCGAAGGTGCGCTCGAGCATTGGTTCGATGCGAAAACGCCTTTCGATGGCGCGCTTCGCGTCCTCGCCCATCATGCGGCGGAGGGAGGGATTAAGAAGGAGTTCGGCGACGGCTTCGGCGACGGCTTCGGGGTTTTTCGGCGGCACGAGCCGGCCGGTGACTCCGTCCTCGATGAGATCGGGAATCCCGCCCACGCTCGTCCCTACTGCTGGCAGTCCTGCGGCCATGGCTTCCATGAGCGCGTAGGGAAGGCCTTCTTTAAGAGACGGCAGCACGAAGAGATCGAGCCCCCTGAGGTAGCGGCTGGCGTCGGGCACGAAGCCGAGGAGGTGCACCGTATCCTCAAGCCCCAGCTCCGCGATTCTTGCTTGCAGGCGTTTTTTTTCCTCACCATCGCCAATGGCGATGACTTTAAACTTTAAACTTTTAACTTTTACCTTCACTTGATTGGCCGCGTCAATCAGATGCCTGATGCCTTTATTCGGCGTGAGTGCGGCGATCGTGCCGACGAGAAGGGCGCCCGGTTGAAGAGGCCGGCCGCTCTTCGCGGCGATATACGCCCGCGCCTCCTCGCGCTCCAGGAATTCCGGCGGCTTGATGCCATGGCGGACGAGCACGAGTTTCCGCCTGGGAAGGAATGTTTCGGCCCGGCGGTGGTCGGCGGAGTTGATAAGCACGACAACATCCGATACGCGTGCGGGAAGCCAGCTTGCGAGGAACATAAGCCCGCGTTGCCAGAAGGGCCGGTTTTCGTGAAACGGCCAGCCGTGAATGGTGAAAATGACCATTGCCCGATGACCATTGAGCAATGATGCGAGGCGAGCGGCGAGCGCCCCAAGGCCGCCCGCTTTGGAACTTGAAAGGTGTACGACATTGGGCCGTTCGCGGAACATGATGCGGAGGAGCGAGGCGAACGACGCGAACTCCTTCAGGATGCTGATGTTGCGCTCAAGCGCGGGAATCGAGATCAGGCGGATGCCGGCGGCCGCAAGTTTGGCCCCAAGCGGCCCGCTGCCGCCGGCGGCCACGGCTACATCAAACTCATCCCGGCTGAGGCGCGTGGCAAGATCATACACGTAGCGCTGGGCTCCGCCCCAGTCCGATCTGGTGATTATGTATAGAATTTTCAGCTTTGTTTTCGCTCGGTTATCCACAGGTTGAGTATTGACCTCATCGCCATATGTTACAATTCAAACAAGGCCTCGGGTAGGCGGTCGAGTCCTACCTCTAATACCGAGCCAGTATATAAATTGTTCCTCTCTTTATATTATCTTTATGAGCACCATGCGATCCTCTGCGATTCAGCGTCGCGATGCTGCGATGGTCATTTTTGTCGCAGCGATTTTTATTCTCGCGGTCGTCTATAGCGTCTTCTCGGCAACAACCATTTCGAGTTCCGCCATCAGCACCGATGGGACGCTCTCGGTGACCGGCATCTCCACTCTCACCGGCGCGGTGTACGCCTCCTCAACGCTGCAGGCCACGGACGACGGATTATTTTACGATCAACTCTCTGCCGGCGCCTCCACCAACACGCCGACTACGACCTTTAATGTTACCGGTTCGGGTTACCTCACCGCTGGCCTCGGCATCGGCTTCGCGACCACCGGCACCGGCGCCCTCCATGCGACCGGATTAGGCGTCATCCGGGGCCGACTTGGTTTGAACGGTACCACGAGTCCCTACCAGGAACTTGGCGTTGAGGGAGACGCCGCGCTGAATTCACAGGCAACGACAACCATGTCGCTCGAGTCCACGTCCGCCACCCAGGGCGGCTGCATCGAATTCGAGCAAGCGTCAACCGTAGAGGAAGCCGGTGGACAGCTCCCGGCCAATAGGTGGATCCGCATCTATCCGGGACGGGGCAGCATGGTGACGGCGAGTTCGACGAATTCCTCGATCGGTCTTGTCATCGAGAGAGGTCGCTGTCAGTAATACCGCTTTCGTGAGTTCGGTTACTGCCGGCGGGCCGAGCCATGCCTCTTTTGGCTGGCATGCCACCGGCTAAATCCCTTATGAAGCATTTCCTTATTCGATCAGGAATCTTGGCGGGCTTAGTATTGACGCCGCTTGCGGGAGCGCTCGCATTGGATTTCGGCGCGACGGTGGTGTTCGGCGGCAAGAGTTATACCGTGGGCGGGAATTTCACCTCGACCGCGGTCAGCGAGGGCAGTCTTCAGGTGACGATGAATACCGGGGAGAATCTCACCGTCACCTCGCCGGATACGACCAAGTTTACATATTCCGACGCTCCGCCTGCCACCGAGACCTGCGGTACTACGTATTCCATACGGTTTGAAAAAAGTTCGGGGAGCGCGCAAACGTTCACCCTCACGCCATCCTCATCCACCTGCGGGAGTTCCGGCGGCGGTGGCGGCGGGACCGGCACTACCGGTAGCGGCGGAGGTGGAGGTGGCGGAGGAGGGGGCGCCCCGACGTATGCATCAACCCCGGCTCCCGCTCCCGCACCCGCTCCAGTTCCGGCACCGGCTTTGGCTCCTGCAGCGTTCCTCATTTCCTCCGACCTTGCGCTCGGCTCCGAAGGAGCGGAAGTCACGCAACTGCAAAATTATCTCGCGGCCGATCCGGAGATTTATCCGGATGGCATGATCACCGGCTACTTTGGCCCAAAGACCCAGGCTGCGGTGAAGCGCTTTCAGGCGAAACACGGCCTTCCGCAGGTCGGCAGAGTCGGGCCTCTCACACGCGCAAAACTCGCCGAGG
>Ga0209541_10005907_pt1 | contig 21156 bp, 26 predicted proteins | sample RifCSPlowO2_01_FD_184027 | JGI IMG/M metagenome (GOLD analysis project Ga0209541, IMG submission 184027) | Groundwater microbial communities from Rifle, Colorado - Rifle CSP2_plank lowO2_0.1 (SPAdes) (version 2) | ecosystem: Environmental > Aquatic > Deep subsurface > Groundwater | place... | reverse complement strand
ACGATATCCTACGGCTTATATACTAATCAAAAACAAAAAAAAGACCACCCCCGCTAAGAGATGGTCAGTAGTTTCCGTTCAGCGTCCTCGACAGTATAGTCATCAATTTCGCCGTATGTTGGATGGATAAGCGAAAAGTGATGCTCAAGACCAAAGACTTTGAATTTGCCTCCCCCTCTTACAATTCCATCGGGAAGGAACAAGATTGAGGATTTTGTTTTTGGTAGGTTATAGATGACCGATTCATCACAGACAAGAAGGACTAGAGTGCCATATGTCCCGTCCACACCATTTATCCAAGATTGAACGGTTCGTTTTTGTTTCCCATCGTGAAAAAACCAGGTTCCCTTTTCCCTATGGCCATGAGCGTCCAGTATGGCGACACCTTCCTTCGTCTTTTTCCACTTCTTGAAAAAGGAAGTAACTCCTCCGGTGACCCGGTCCAAAAAAAGCTTTTCGATTGAATCCTCAATTACTTGCTTTAATTCGATGCCTATCTCCTTAGCGTTTGTTTGGTACTCCTGAAAGATTTGCTGAGAAATAAACAACATTCCATCATTCGTCTCAATTTTTCTCATTGGGCTCTCCCAAAGTTGTCTTTTTTATTTATACAATAAAAAACAAAATAAGTCAATCATTTTGTGTCTCAATAAAATCACGCTAGAATAGCTCTATGTTGCAATCCAAACTTTTCACCAGAACCAGAAAAACCGCTCCGACAGACGAAGTTTCAAAAAACGCAAAACTTTTGACGCAAGGAGGTTTTATTCATAAAGAAATGGCAGGAGTTTATTCGTATTTACCGCTCGGACTTCGTGTTTTGAATAAAATTGAAAATATTATCAGGGAGGAGATGGATGCTATCGGCGGACAAGAAATTCGTATGGCGACACTTCATCCGAGTGAGCCGTGGAAGCAAACAGGGGCATGGGATAGCGTTGATGTACTTTTTAAAATTAAAAGCAGAACGGAAAAAGATTACGCGCTTGGGCAAAGCGAGGAGGAGATCATAACTCCTATAGCGGGGGAGTTCGTGCAGTCGTATAAAGATTTGCCTGTTGCTATTTATCAGATTGGGCAGAAATACCGTGACGAATTAAGGGCTAAATCGGGGATAATACGTGGCAGGGAATTTGGAATGAAGGATATGTATAGTTTTCACGAGTCTCAAAAGGATTTTGAGCAGTTTTATGAGGTAGTAAAAAAGGCTTATTTTCGGGCATATAAGAGATGCGGACTCACTGCCAAAGTAACAGAAGCATCAGGTGGAGCATTTAGCCAAAAAATTTCTTATGAATTTATGGTTCTCACGGACGCTGGGGAAGACACAATTTTTTATTGTGACTCGTGTGATTATTGTATTAATGCAGGAATAGCTAAAGTAAAAGAAGGTGACAAATGTTCTAATTGCGGAAAGTCTAAGCTTAAAAAAGCAGTGGCATCTGAAGTTGGAAATGTTTTTGATTTGGGAGATAAGTATCCGCGCGCTTTTGAGTTTACATACAAAGGTGATGATGGTTCTTTAAAGTACCCGATTGTCGGCTGTTACGGTTTTGGAACTACCCGGCTTTTGGGAGTTATCGCCGAGGCTCTCTCCGACGAACGCGGCATTATATGGCCCAAAGAGGTGGCTCCGTTCATGGTTCATTTGATTGATTTGTCCAAAGAAGGGGAGCCTGCAGGCGCGGAGGCAAGGAAAATTTACGAAAATTTACAAAAGGAAGGTATTACAGTACTCTATGATGAAAGAAAAGGGATAAGCGCTGGAGAAAAATTCGCCGATGCCGATTTGATAGGAATTCCATATCGTGCGGTGATAAGCGAGAAAAGCGTTGCGGCGGGGGGAGTTGAAATAAAAGAACGGGGGAAAAAAGAAACGCGGGTTGTTGACGAAAAGGCACTTATAAAATTTTTAAAAAAGTAAAAAAATTGGCAATTTTTATATTTTATCCCAGTCCAACTTTTGAAAATATATACTGATTTATGATTAATAATATTTTTAAAATTATTTCTACCGCGACGCGCTTCGCCCAAGGAGGATCGCATAGTCAAAAATATTTTTCTGCTGAAAAATCTTTCGACCCTACCTCGCGCCGTCGCGCTCCGGTCTTGCGACGCTCCCCATGGTCGCGCCTCACGGCCACGCGCGTCGCATATATAGTGACAGCAAAAGTAGGACGGGACGATGATTTTAATGTTCACTTCGTTCACTTAAAATCAATCGCATGCTAGATAAGTTTTATTCACTATTTTCAAATGACATCGGGATAGATCTCGGTACTGCCAACACACTTGTTTATTTGCGCGGTCAGGGCATAGTCATCAACGAACCGTCGGTTGTTGCTATCAATCAAAAAACTGGGAGAGTCGTGGCAGTAGGCGCTGAAGCAAGAGAAATGTTGGGTCGAACGCCAGCGCATATCATGGCAATTCGCCCCCTTGTTGATGGCGTTATTTCCGACTTTGAGGTTACGGAAGAAATGCTTTCTTATTTGATAAATAAAGCCAATAAAATGGCGCCCAAATTTCTGAAACCGCGGGTAGTAATAGGCGTTCCCTCTGGGATTACTAATGTTGAGACGCGCGCTGTATATGACGCGGCACGGGGCGCTGGCGCCCGTGAAGTTCATATTGTTGAAGAGCCAATGGCCGCCGCTATTGGTATAAGGCTCCCAATCAAAGACCCGGTCGGCTCCATGGTTATAGATATCGGTGGAGGAACTACTGACATCGCCGTGATATCTCTTGCGGGGATTGTTCGTTCAAAAAATTTAAGAATTGCCGGCGATAGACTAAACCAGGATATTATTTCTTATCTTCGTGATGAATTTAAAATTTTAATCGGAGACAAAACTGCCGAGAGCGTAAAGATTGCCATTGGTTCGGTGGTGCCGGACGGCCACATGGAAGCATCAGTTAAGGGTAGGGATTTAATTACAGGGCTTCCCCGCGAAGTTATAATTACCGATTCTGATATACGCGAATCGGTTGCGCAATCAATTGGCAATTTAGTTGATTCGGTTAAAGAAGTTTTGGAAGACACGCCGCCCGAAATTTTGTCCGACATTATGCACAGAGGAATTGTCCTCGTTGGTGGCGGGGCGCTTATTCAGGGACTAACCACGCTTTTAAAAGGAACCTTAAAGATTCCCATCTATATTGCCGAAGATCCGCTTTCAGCCGTTGCCCGTGGTACTGGCATAATTCTTGAAGATATGGATGCGCACCGAGATATTTTAATTGATTCTCAAGATGATTTACCGCCAAGATAAAAAGTTGAAAAGCAAACTGGAGCGGTTTTTCATTCCTTTTTTAACAATTATTTTGGTTGTCTCACTTTTCCTTATTGTACCGTCGTCGCTTGACCGACTTGCCGGTACAGCCTCGTCAGTTTTTTGGGCTATTTCCGGACCCGAAAGCGCCATATCAAAAAATATAGAAATTTATCGTTTGGCATTTAAACAGAAATTTATTATTACAAATGAAAATCAAAGTCTAAAAAATTTGTTAGCCAACCGCGATGCCTTGTTAAGAGAATACGAACTTATAAAACAAGAGAATGATTCTCTTAAAAAAATTTTTGGAAGAAGTGGAAATAAACAATTAATTCTCGCGCAAGTCGTTGCGCGTCCGAACCGTTCCCCGTACGATACTCTAATTATTGATATTGGCGAAAACTTGGGAATCCAATCTGGGAATCACGTATTTGCAAATGGCGACACACTTTTAGGTACGGTAGAAAAAGTATATGCAAATACTTCCATAGTTTCACTTTTCTCAACCCCTGGGCGGGAATTTGACGCAAGAATAGGAGAGAGTTATACCTCCATAAAACTTATTGGTCGCGGTGGTGGAAGTTTCGAGGCCACTTTATCCAAAGCCATTCCAATAAAAGAAGGGGATGCCGTGATAGCCCCAACCCTTGAGCGTTCAATCCTCGGGTATGTTACAAAAGTGGTGGAAGATCCGCGGGACCCTTTTGTGGAAATTTTGGTTGAAGCCCCCGTGTCTTTTCAGTCACTTCGCTTCGTGGAGATAGAAAAAATTAAATAATATGCTTTACGTTCGTATTTTTTCAGATTTATTTCTTATTTTTTCCGTTTTTTTTCTGCCATTTTGGATCCCGTTAATTATTGGTATTTTTTTTCTTTTCAGATTTAAATATTTTTACGAATATGTATTTATTATGTTTTGTTTTGACCTGATATATGGCGGTGGCGTCATAAATATGCTTGGCGTACCGTTTGCGATAACAATCATGGCCCTAATTATTTATTTTGTGGTGGATGGATTGAGGGAACGTCTTATCTTATATGCTGAATAGAATGTCTCGTAAAAAAAGTAATTTTAACCACGAAATCGCCCCAGACGAGATTTTCTTAGATTCGCGCAACAGTCCGGATTTTGACACTCAACAGTTTGAAGGGCGACTAGAAAGGCCGATTCCAAAGAAAACAGCGCTTATTCTTGGCGGATTTTTTTTTCTAATACTTCTTATTTTTTTGGGCAAGACGGTTTTTCTTCAGGTGTTACATGGAGCCAGTTTCCGACAAAAAAGTGAAAACAACCGTTTACTTGAAATTACAATTTTTGGCGATAGGGGTGTTATTTATGATCGAAATAAGGTAGAACTTGTTTGGAATAAAGAGAGCAAAGATCAAAAAAATTTTTATTCTCGCACATACAAGGATACTCCCGGACTCGCCCATATTTTGGGGTATGTCAGCCACCCAAGGAAAGATGATAGCGGAAACTACTGGCAGAAGGAAATTTTTGGCCGTGATGGAATTGAAAGTTCGTATAATGAATTTTTAAAAGGAAAGAACGGCTCAAAGCTTATAGAAACCGACGCTTTGGGCGATATAGTTTCTGAAGGCACGGTTTTGCCCCCCCAAAACGGGCAGAATTTAACCCTTTCCATCGATGCGCGTGTTCAAGAAAAATTTTATAAACTAATAAACGACCTTGCCCTACAGGTTGGATTTAAAAGTGGTTCTGGGATTATTATGGATGTTAACAACGGTGAAATTTTATCAATTGTCAGTTACCCCGAATACGACTCAAACCTGCTTTCCGACGGCAGTAATATTAAAGCAATTAACGCGCTTATCGCCGATACCAGGAAGCCGTTTTTAAACCGCGCTGTTTCTGGTCTCTACACTCCCGGGTCTATAGTGAAGCCATATTTGGCTTTAGGCGCACTTGCCGAAGGAATTATAACTCCCTGGAAAGAAATTCTCTCTACGGGGTCAATTTCAATTCCTAATCCATATTTCCCAGATAAGAAATCCGTGTTTAACGATTGGAAAGCACATGGGCTAGTGGATATGAGGCGTGCTATCGCCGTGTCATCGGACGTTTATTTTTATGAAATTGGCGGAGGATACCAAGACCAGCCTGGGCTAGGCATTGTTAATATTGAAAAGTATGTTCGTCTTTTTGGGTTAGGGTCTGAAACAGGAATAGATTTACCTGGGGAGATGGACGGGGTAATTCCCAGCCCAGAGTGGAAAGCTGAAAATTTTAAAGGGGAACAGTGGTTTTTAGGAGACACATACCATACTGCAATCGGGCAATATGGTTTTCAAGTAACGCCGGTTCAGATGGTGCGCGCAATTTCCGCCATCGCAAATGAAGGGATTCTCCTGACCCCGCATCTTTTCGCGGGGGCCGATTTTCCAAGGAAAGTTTTGGATATAAATAAAAATTTTTTTACCGTTATTAAGGAAGGGATGAGAGCGGGCGTCAATGAGGGAGGAACGGCGCAGGGACTCAATATGTACGGAATCAATGTTGCCGCCAAAACTGGAACGGCAGAACTTGGCACGGCTAAAAGTTATGTAAATTCCTGGGTAACAGGATTTTTCCCTTATGAAAATCCGCGCTACGCGTTTGTTGTGGTAATGGAGCGCGGCCCGGTTCACAATACGCAAGGAGGACTCTTTGTTATGCGAGGACTTTTGGATTGGATGGTGGTTAATACGCCGGAGTATCTTAAATAGGGGGTAGACAGTAGAAATTACTCTCTAATTGTAGCGAATAGGGGGATAGTTTGATTAAATTAAAAATAAAAAAGCCCCGACCACTTGCGCGAATCGGGACTTTAAATCGTGAATCTACTCCTTTTTTGGGGCGGGCTTTAATTTTTCTGCGTAGTCTTTACACTCCCTAAATGTTCTGGTGTATATGGATCCAACATTTTTATTGAAGAGATGGGTGTTGTAGGCAGAATCTATAAGACGTTCCGATAAATAGAAAGTCATATTTTTGGTCTGTTCCGATGCCATGGAACTATTGACTCCCGAAGACAGATACTTCAATATTTTTTCTTTTTCTGTCCCGGCAAAAACCATATCCGCCAAATAAAGAGAAATATTGGAACAGAGCTTGTCGCTATTGAACGCCCTTTTTACTTCTTGCCTCGAAGTGGATGCTAAGGCAGAGTTCAATGTTAGTGCGAATACTGCCACTAAAAAGATGATTCTTTTCATTTTTCCCCCAAGTATATTTTGACGAACTAACTTGAATTAATTCATACAATTTTTACACAAACAAGTCAATTAAACTTTGTAAATAAAAAAGCCCGCCAAAACGGGCTCTATGGAAATTCATATGCGAACTGCGACTCAATTATCGGCAGACCATTGAAGTCTTTTGCCATAATTGTGTTTCCCGTGACTGTGAAAGAGAAAGAACCTTTGGCACTTTCTTTCCCCCAAAGTCCCTCGATGAATTCCGTATCCGGATTGTCGAAATCAAGCTCCATTTTCTCGCCCTTGGCTGGAACTTTTTCGCCACTTGTTTTAGCGAGGAGAAGAAGGTTGGCGTAGCTTGTGAAGGCTACATAGAAGAAGCTTTTCATACAATCTCCTTTTAAAATGTTTTCATAGAGATAATATGGGAAAAAAGTCGCGATAACAAGGTAATAAAGGTTTGTCGTCAACCCCCTATTCTATTATTTGTTTTTATAACGCCAAATGATATACTTTCCCTCACTATGGAATATTTGAGTGCCGAAAAGAGAAAAGAGCTTGAAAAAGAACTTGAGCACCTAAAGAAAGTTCGACGCAAAGAGGTTGCCGACGCTTTGGAGTTTGCCAAGTCGTTAGGCGACCTGTCCGAGAACGCCGAATACATACAAGCGCGTGAAGATCAGGCTAATACTGAAGAACGTATAGCTAAATTAGAAGAGATTTTAAAATCGGCGGTGGTTGTTTCTAAGCACCATTCAAATATGGTTGAGGCTGGTTCTACTGTTGTAGTTCAAAAGAAAGGAAGTTCTGAAAAACAAAAGTTTCAGATTGTTGGTTCCGAGGAATCGGACATGAGTACTGGAAAAATTTCTAATTCTTCTCCGCTGGGCGTCGCTCTTCATGGTAAAAAGAAAGGAGATACAGCTGTTTTTAAGAGTCCTAAAGGAACGGTTGAGTATACAATTGTGGATATAGAATAGTGGCGGTAATTTTCAGTTTTCAATTTCTAATTTTCAATTTTTCCTCATTTAATTTCTATCAACTAAAAACTATTAACTAACAACTACCCAAAATGGCTTCATTAGAAGAACTACGAGACGAGCGTTTAAAGAAATTAGAAACGCTTAAGTTGAAAGGAATTGATGTCTATCCAATAGAAACAAATCGCGAAGCGACACTTTTTGAAGCGAGCTCTTCTTTCGCCAAACTTTCAAAAAAGAAAAAAGGGATTTCTTTGGTTGGGCGAGTTACAGCGTTGCGCGGGCAAGGGTCTATAATATTTTTTAATTTTTTTGACGGCACGGGAACATTCCAGGGACTTTTTAAAAAAGGGGAGATGGATAATAAAACGCTTTCTCTTTTTGAGGGTACGGTAGACATAGGAGATTTCATAGAAGTACGTGGACCACTTTTTCTAACGAAAAGAAAAGAAAAAACAATTCTCGTCCGCGAATGGAAAATGCTCGCCAAGAGTTTGCGCCCGCTACCAGACAAATGGCACGGTCTTCAGGATGTTGAAGAACGATTTAGGAAAAGATACCTTGATACTCTAATGTCTCCCGAAGTTCGCGCACGATTTATCACGCGGGCATCCATTATATCGTCGCTCCGTGAGTATTTAGATAAAGAAAATTTTTTGGAAGTGGAAACACCTATTTTACAAACTCTTCCTGGGGGAGCATTGGCCGAGCCGTTTAAAACACATCACAACTATCTGGATATGGATTTGTATCTGCGTATTGCCCCGGAACTTTACCTCAAAGAACTTCTGGTTGGCGGATTCTCGAAAGTCTATGAATTGTCGCGCAATTTCAGGAACGAGGGCATTGATGTTACGCACAATCCGGAATTTACAATGCTTGAATATTACGAGGCCTACAGCAACGCCAAACTGCAAATGGCGTTTGTGGAAAAAATGCTCCGTACTATAGTAAAAAAGATTTCTAAGAAAGGGGTTGTTTCTTATGACGGGACCACAATTAATTTTTCCAAAAAATTTGTTCAAATTTCATTTTTTGATCTCTTAAAACGCTATGCCCTTATTTCTCATCCGGAAAATGCCACTCGTCAAGAATTGTCGCACAAGGCCAATCAACTTGCCGTGGAGGTAAAGCTGACAGATTCGCTTGAAAAAATAATGGATAATATTTATAAAAAAGTTTGTCGTCCGCGTTTGACACAACCGACATTTATTATTGATTATCCCGTGGCATTTTCGCCGTTTGCCAAGAGAAAAGAAAATAATCCGAAATTTATTGACAGATTTCAACTTGTTGCCGGGGGAATTGAAATAGTAAATGCTTTTTCGGAATTAAACGATCCGATTGATCAACGCGCCCGTTATGACGAACAAGAGAAAAAAAGAAGGGGGGGAGAGAAAGACATTTCTCCATCCGACGGAGAATATTTGGAAGCAATGGAATATGGAATGCCTCCCGCCGGAGGAGTGGGTATTGGCGTTGACCGTCTTGCAATGCTTCTTACGGATTCCAAGAATATAAAAGAAGTAATTCTGTTTCCGACAATGCGCCCGAGGGAGTAGGTAGTTGGTTAGGAAATTTTATAATTTGCGAGGCTAAACCTCGCAAGTTAATACCTTAGCGACATAAAGAATTGAATAGTCAGTCGTATTAGCGTATGATTTGCTAATCATGGAAATTGGAAAAATATTATGGGATTTATATTACGATGCAGAGCCAATTCTCGCTATATTAGGGGTGGTTTTAATTGTGAAGATAGTTCACGATATATGGCATGAAACTAGGTTAAAGAAAATTAAAGAAACAGAATCAAAAAACTAACAGATAAATATTTTAAAGTAGAAGATAACTTGAGAGGGTAATCATCGCAAGCTTAAAAATGTATAAGTCTATTCTAAAGAAATATTCACAATCCTACTGGGGTGGCTTTGTTTTCCACTACAACAACCGAGGCAACGACAGCTTCCGCTTTTCTTTGTTGCTTGGTGCTCTATTACAACTCGTAAAATAGGACTTATTTTTTTCATTTGTTAATAATAGCAGAAATACCCAAAAAACCGAGAATGAAAATTACTATCCATTTAATAGCTTTTCCAATCAAATCTCTTGTGGGTTCCCATTCTAAAATTATCTTTGGATAATAGTACCAAGCAAGTATTGGTCGTACTTTTTCGGCATCTTCTTTTATAAAAATCCCTTCGGGTCTAGATGTTTCAGTTATATACCCATTTTTTATAAGGTTTTCTAAGGTCAGTTTTAAATCGGCAGTAAAATACTCATGATAAACAGGGCGACATTTTTGATATAACGCCTTGAGCCACTTGGTATACCAAATATATCCAAATTCCTCCGCAAAAAGCTCTTGTTTAAATTCTTCTTTATGAACACCGTAATTTTTACGCAAATAATCCCAAAAATTTCCACTTCGCCATTCATTACCAAACCAACCACGCCCCTCTGATTTTCTTCGTTGTTTTTGGCGTAATTTATATAAAAGGTGTCGTTCGGTTATTTTCCAAATCATATATTCGCAGAAATCAATAATCTGCTTCCTTATTCTACTCCAAATATTGTTGTTTTTCATAGGTACTTTTTATGCACCTATACTATGACTTTATTTTTAATAACTTATGTCGTCATGGTATAGGTGTGGATAACTGTGCTATGCAGTGGTAGCTGGTGGAGTATAATGGGATGCAGTGGAATGAAGTGGGAAATTTAAAAAACTAGTACCCACATCGCCGCGCCTGCTTTTTTGCCAAGGCAGAAAGTTCACTTATGTTGATAGGCGAGTATGTCCACACGCTGGACGATAAAAAAAGGGTTTCCATGCCCGCCAAATTCCGCCGTGAGGTGGGGAAGAAGGTGGTTATTACGAACGGGCTGGATAAATGTCTTTTTGTCTACACCATGCCCCAATGGGAAAAGCTCGCCCAAAAACTCTCCGAGCTTTCGCTTGGTCGCGGAGATACCCGCGGATTCTCGCGTTTTATGCTGGCAAGCGCCTTTGAAACCGATGTTGACCAACTTGGTCGGGTTTTGATTCCAGACGCGCTTAAAGATTTTGCGGAATTAAAACAAAGAGTCGTTATCGCCGGTGTCTATGGCCGAATAGAAATCTGGAACGACAAGAATTGGCATAAATATAAAGCGGGCATCGGAAGGCAAGCAGATAGTATGGCAGAAAAATTAGGCGAGATAGGCGCGGTTTAGAGCATGCACATTCCTGTTCTTTTACATGAGGTGATGGAAGGACTTAATCCTAAGCGCGGAGAGACCGTTCTTGATGCCACTTTGGGCGGTGGCGGACACGCGAGAGCGCTTCTAAGGGCAATTAGCGCCAAGGGGACACTCATCGGCTTAGATGAGGATGAGGATGCGATTTCTCGAGTTAAGAAAAAGCTTATTGGAATTTCCGGAAAAAAGATTTTAATAAGAAGCAATTTCCGAAATCTTAAAAGCTCCCTTAAGAAAAAGAAAATTTTCCGCATTCATAAAGCAATATTTGACCTCGGATTCTCAACTTTCCAACTTGAAGATTCAAAGAGGGGATTTAGTTTTTCCCGTGATGAACCGCTTCAAATGACATTCGGGAAAAATAAGAAGAGGTATATTTTCACCGCTTATGAAATTGTAAATGAATGGGAAGAAAAAAATCTCGGAGACATCATTGCTTATTATGGGGAAGAAAAATTTGCCTCCCGTATAGCAAGGGCGATTGTCACAGCTAGGCTAAGCGGTGAGATTAAAACGTCAATTGCCTTAGCAGAAATTGTGAAAAGCGCAGTACCGGGATGGTACAGGAGAGGGCGAATACATTCGGCTACAAAAACTTTTCAAGCAATCCGTATCGCCGTAAATGATGAATTAAGCGCCCTCAAAATTGGGCTTGCCGATGCAATCGAAATGCTCTCACGAGAAGGAAGAATCGCAGTTATTTCTTTTCATAGCTTGGAAGATAGAATCGTTAAACAATTTTTTAAAGAATGGTCGCGGAGGGGAGTACTTTCTATTTTAACTAAAAGGCCCGTAACTCCGGGAGCCAGCGAAATTAATAAAAATCCACGCGCGCGAAGCGCAAAATTACGAATAGCACAAAAAATATGACAGAACGAATCCTACAATTTAATAATGAGTTTATTGGCAATAATGCCCAAAAGAGCCTCTTTTTAGGACTTGCGGGGTCGCTAGTATTGGTATTTGTAATATATAGCTATTTTATTGGTTCGATTATTTTCGCGGTTGTTGAGAGAAAACAACTCGAGGCTGATATCAGGGATTACAAGAGTTTTATGGGAACACTTGAAGTGGAATATTTAAATTTAGCTTCTGGTATCACGCTAGACAAGGCTAAGGCACTCGGCTTTAAAGAAGCAACCGACCAAATATTTATTTCCCGCAAGGGGAGCGTCAAAACTCTTTCATTCCGTGGCAATGAATTCTGAGGATATTCCTCGATTTAGATTTTTGTCCCTTTTAATAGTGCTATTTGTCTTGGTTATAGTAGCGAGACTTTTTTATGTTCAAATAATTCACGGAAGCGATTATAGCCAATTGGCCGATAGACAGTATGCGACCCCGCTTGGAAATATTTTTGACCGCGGGGCGATTTTTTTTAAAGAAAAAAACGGCGAACTGGCTTCTGCCGCGACGCTTAGTTCTGGTTTTGCTATTTCCATAAATCCTTCAAAAATAGATGATACTGAAAAAATTTATGAAAGCATTAATAAAATAACACCGATTGACCATAGCGACTTTGTTTATAAAGCTGGAAAGAAAGAAGACCCTTATGAAGAAATTACGCACCGTATTGGGAAAGATGAAGCGGACAAAGTTGATGCTCTCAAAATTCCCGGTTTAAAAATTCAAAAAGAAAAATGGCGCTTCTATCCCGGCAACGAAACAGCTTCGCGGATTATTGGTTTTGTCGGTTACAATGATGACAACAAATTTCAGGGCCGTTATGGAGTTGAGCGATATTATGAAGATATTCTTTCTCGTGAAAATAACAGCATATATGTAAATTTTTTTGCAGAAGTTTTTTCAGATTTAGGTAAGGGCATATTTAACAACAACGCGCACGAAGGAGATATTGTTCTTACAATAGAGCCAGAAGTGGAACGCTCTTTACATCAAGAACTAAAGAAAATTATGAACGATTATGATTCCGACTTAGCCGGTGGCATTATAATTAACCCCAAGACTGGCGCAATTTATGCCATGGAGGTATTGCCAGGATTTGACCCAAATAATATTCGCGCCATAAAAAGCAATTCATTATTGAACAATCCTTTAGTAGAAAATGTATATGAAATGGGTTCAATTATAAAACCGCTTACTCTGGCTGCGGGAATTGACGCGGGCGCGGTAAACGCCAAAACCACCTACACCGACAATGGTTTCGTTGTTTTAAACAATTTAAAGATAAATAATTACGACGGAAAAGGGAGGGGCACTATCACGATGCAAGAAGCCCTCAATCAATCACTCAATACTGGGATGGTTTTTGTCATGCAGAAACTGGGGCGGGATAGATTTCGCGACTACATGCTCTCCTATGGTTTCGGGAAAGAAACGGGCATAGATCTTCCCGGGGAAACCTCTGGGCTAGTGAAGAACCTACAAAGTACCAGAGATGTTGAATATGCCACAGCATCATTTGGGCAGGGTATCGCCATGACACCGATTGAAACTGTTCGAGCCCTTTCAGTCCTTGGCAATGGGGGCTATTTGATAGAACCGCATCTTATTGACACTATTGACTACAAGAGCGGGCTTTCGCGAAAGCCATCGTATAATAATACAGAGGCCAAACAGGTAATTACCCGCAAAACCTCCGAAGAAATTACCAGGATGTTAGTAGAAGTAGTAGATAAAGCGCTTTTGGGTGGAGTAGTTAAAATTCCTGAATATAGTGTTGCCGCCAAAACAGGAACTGCGCAGATTTCTGAAGAAAACGGCAAAGGATATTCTTCAGACCGCTTTCTCCATTCCTTTTTTGGATATTTCCCGGCATATGATCCCCAGTTTCTTATATTTCTTTATACCGTGAACCCAAAAGGTGTTTCTTTTGCTTCACACACACTCACGTATCCGTTTTCTCGTCTAACAAAATTTCTTCTTAACTATTACGAAATTCCCCCGGACAGGTAAATTATTAAAAAATGAAATCGATCGCGAAATATTTTATTACTGCCCTACTCACGCTTCTTGCGCGCGTGGTTATTAAAAAATATAAGCCAAAAATAATTGCCGTGTCGGGAAGCGTTGGTAAGACTTCTACTAAAGACGCGATTTACACAGTACTTACTAGCGGACTTTTAGTTTGGAAAAGCGACAAAAGCTATAACAGCGAAATTGGTGTGCCCCTTGCTGTTCTCGGTCTTGAGAATGCATGGGAGAATCCTATCAAATGGTTGTTTAATATTGTCCGCGCTTTTCAGCTCGTTATTTTCAGGGAAAAGTATCCGCGCTACCTGGTGCTTGAAGTCGGCGCGGACAGGCCAGGGGATATTGCGCGTATCGTTTCGTGGCTTAAGCCCGACATTTCCGTGATTACTCGGTTTGGTCAAGTGCCTGCGCATATAGAGTTTTTTAAGGACCGAGATGAGCTCATTAAGGAAGACGGCAGAGTGGTGGAAGCGCTTAAAGCGGGTGGACTTTTGATTGTTAATCAAGATGACGACGATTCTCTGTCGCTTAAAACAAAAACCAAATCCCGTAACTTATCATATGGTTTTAAAGAGGGTGCCGATATCGTAGCTTCCAATCCCCAAATTATGTATGAGGGGAGCGACACTCCGCAGGGTATGGCATATAAAATAGAATACGAAGGAAATATTATTCCCGTGCGTATAGTCGGCGCCTTAGGCAACACTCCTATATACGCTACACTTCCAGCACTTCTTGTGGGGCGCGAATGTGGAGTGAATATCGTAGATGGGGTAGAGGCATTATCAAAACATGTTCCACCGCCTGGGCGCCTGCGAATAATTAAGGGGGTGAAAGAAACAATAATTATTGATGATACTTACAATTCTTCACCCATCGCTTCCGAGGAAGCCCTTTCTGTCCTAAAAGAATTACGAGCGGATGGAAGAAAAATCGCTGTGTTGGGAGACATGATGGAACTCGGTAGAAATTCCCTAAGTGAGCACAAAAGAATCGGTGAACGGGTCGCGCTTTCATGCGATATTTTAATAACTACTGGCATCCGCGCGCGAGGGATTGCCGAAGGGGCGCTTGTCGGTGGGTTAACTGAAAAAAATATATTTCAATTTGAAGAATCATACAAAGCGGGTAAATTTGTGGAAGGAGTAATAGAAAAAGGTGATGCTATTTTAGTAAAAGGTTCTCAATCAATGAGAATGGAAAAAATCGTAGAAGAAATAATGGCCGAGCCGGAGAAGAAAGAGGGATTATTAGTAAGACAAGACCCTCAATGGAGTAGAAGATAGACGCTTTTTTGTTGGGGGGGGTTTGACCGCAATCAATAACAAATATAAGGTATAGCTAGTTAGTTATTTGCCAACCTGGAATAGGGAGGTCTCGATGGACCGTTTTGTGGCTTATACGCACGTTGAAACAAGAACCGGAATGGGGCAGCTCGTAGAAGTTGCCTGCCCGACAGGCGATGTCCAAAAAGTCAAAGATTTTTTTCTGACTTCCGTGCGGGAAGTTGATTTACCGGAGACTCATTCGCTTAATGTGTCGCACGGTGGCTTTGGCCGGTACACTCGCTACGATATCACTCAGCACAAGTACGCCGGCGGAGGTGGCGGGTACATCGAAGTACTCGAAATTAAAAACCCGCCCGAAGGACGCCAAGGTATCGTAATCAACGAATGGAATGGTTACGACGGGGGAGTCTTCACCGAGTGGAAAACCGTCGCAGACGCAGTCGCCGCCTGGGAAGCAACCTGGTCTGGCCGGAGAAGTGAGACCGTTTACCCGACGATGAAAGGTTTCATTCGCCGAGTTGTCTGCGGAGCACTGTCTCCGTGGTTTTATGCCATCGGAGAAGAAGAGCTCATCGGCGACTACGCCCTTCCCCACGGACTGGAGGATGACCCCGTCTATCGTCTCGGTCGCAAGTTCGTGGTTCAGAACGGAGAAGGAGACGCAGAAATAAAAACCTGCATGGGCACCCGTTTCTACGAAGAGGACCTCGACGAGGTGGGGTACAGACGTAAGTCAAAGTTACGCGTACGCATTGTGTACTGGCACGACGGCAGTATCTGGCGCGGCAACACGGAAGGCGCCGGTGGCGAACCCCGTCCTTTGCGTGACGACCAACTCTGGATTGTCAAAGCGATGGTGGAGTTCAACAAGCTCCTATCCGGCCGTACGGCTGAATTCTCCGTCAACTTCATCGACGGCGGGAAATTCGTCGGCAGGTTCGTGGAAGCTAAAACGCCGAAGGAGCGGAAGAAGTTCCACGGCGCGGGGAATTACCTACTCTCGGTGCGGGTTATCGGCGAAACGAAAGTCCGCAAGGGCTGGGTGTACGATTTCAATCCCACTGCCGAAGACCCGGATATTCTTGCGCACGTGGCACGAAAGCTTCGGACACAAGGAAAAGAAATTGAACGGCTCGAAGTGAAAAAGCACAAGCCGAAAAAGGGCGGGAAGAAGTGGGTGGGGGTGTATTTAAAACCTCCGACTCCTCCGGCCTAAAGAAAGACAAAATTGTATGCCGTGGCGCTTTCGCACCACGGCATTTTTTTTTGATGCTTTTTTGTTGGGGGTTTTTATTTTGAAAAAGTATGGAATTTGCTATAGTTTTAGAGCGTTATTTTGGCCCTATCGTCTAGCGGTTAGGACATATCCTTCTCAAGGATAGAACCCGGGTTCGATCCCCGGTAGGGTCATTTGCAAACGATACAAGACTTAATTTACAATAGAAAAGGAATAGAAACAATAAACTTTCTGTAGGAGGAGACATGATGTACTTACAAATCGCTGGAATTTTCGTTCTCGTCATCCTTGTAGTATTCGCGTTTGTCATGTATCTTGTTCACCGACCAATAGGGAAACCTTTGAATCGCGACTAAAGAAAGGAGACGCCATGGACTTGCTCCAGCTGGTAATAGGAGTCATATTCATTCTGTCGTTTCTCATGGTAGGAACCGCGGGTATGGTCGGGATTCCGGCCGTTCTTCTATACCTCATCGGAACTTTCATCTCTCGCCTGATTCGCAAGACGCCCAAACAAAAACAATAGGGCGTTTTCTTTTTTTGATAAATTTATAAAAAAAGGCGCCTGTGTGGCGCCTCGATTTAGTGCTTGTCTCGTTTATCTGTCCTTCTTGAAGTCGTGGGAGAGAACCTCGTCTCTTATTTTGTTGAATGCACTTTCGTCTTCCGAAGCGGGCGAAATCCATCTCCTCAAGACTCGGATATCTTTACAGCCAACGCATATCCGCATTTCCGTGTTGACGAAAAACGGATCCGTTTTCATGATACCGCCAACGTCGGTGCCCCACTCGAGATTCGTCCTTAGCCGGACTTGGCTTTCCCAACTGCCACATTTCTGACAGCGGAGATTCCGGTACAGAACGAAGGCGATTAGTACGATGACAACAAGCCCCGTCAGAATTGCTACGGTGTATGACATAAGTCCCTTCCTTTAATTGAACTCTATTACGATAATACAATTTTAATTTTAATATGTCAAATGTGTTAAAGTATTTTTGTCATGCAAAAATCCATTTCTGCGCTGAAAAAAGATAAACGATTCGCCAAACTCATAAAAAAGCACGGTATTCCCGATTTAAAATGGGGGAGAGTAGGTTTGAAAAATTCATTTCGCGCGCTTGTGCGTTCAATTATCTATCAGCAAGTTTCTGGCTCGGCCGCTTCAAGTATTCTAAAAAAATTTATAAAACTGTTCGGCAGATTCCCAAAACCCGTGGATGTAAAAAAGGTTTCCGTGTCCAAACTCCATTCTGCCGGGCTCTCATCTCAAAAGGTTAAATATATAAAAGATTTGGCTAAAAAATTTTTGGACGGGACGATAAAGCACAGAAGTTTGCGCAAAATGGATAATGGGGAAGTTATTAAACATTTGATTCAGGTCAAAGGAATCGGCGCCTGGACGGCGCATATGTTTCTAATTTTTACACTCAATCGCCCGGACATTTTGCCAACAGGGGATTTAGGCATCCAAAAAGGTTTCAAGCTTCTGTACGGATTAAAAAATTTACCCGACCATGACAAAATGGAACAACTTGCAAAACCTTGGCGCGCCCATGCCTCCTACGCTTCATGGTATTTGTGGAGATTAGCCGATGAAGATAAAAATTAAATAATAAGCGGAACGAAAGCAAACCCCGGATATTCGGTTTCTTTGAATTCATCCTCACTGTTTTTTTCGATAAGAAAAATAGAATTACCGACGGGAAGAACCATCCGCCCGCCAATCTTCAGCTGTTCTTTCCAGGCCTCCGGGATTTTTTTGCCCGAAGCGGCGGCAATGATTCTGTCGAATGGCTTTTCTTTCGGTAATCCCGCCTCGGCATTACCGGCCAGAAATTTCAGATTTTTAAAATTATATTTTCCAGAGTTTTTTTCACCAAATTCTTTCAGCTCCGGTATCAGTTCTATGGCAAAAACTTTTCCTTTTTCGCCCGCAATTTGCGCAAGCATAGCGCTCTGCCAACCCGAGCCGGAGCCAATTTCAAGAATTTTGTCGCCCGTCCTTGGCTGTAAAAGCTCAAGCATAAAAGCGACAGTTAATGGCTGGGAAATTGTTTGCCCGCATCCTATGGGCAGGGGACCGTTTTCATAGGTCCAATTTTTGTATTTCGGTAAAACGAAATCGGTCCGGTCTATTTTTTTAAAAGTTTCGATAATGCTCGGAGTTTTAAGATAACCCAAGTTTATTAAGTTTTTAATCATCTCATGCATTGTTTTCAGTATATCCCAAAACAAAATGGTATAGCGCGTCGACATCAAATAAAAACAATACCTGATGTATAATAAAGGTTCCTCGGGGCAAAGCCCGAGGTATTAAACCTTTGCTTTGCCGTCGCTCGGACATCGTGAATATGATTACACATTCACATGCTCCTCGCTAGGCAAAATAAATCAAACATGAAATCTCGCACAGAAAAAATGAAAGAGGTTGTACAGAAATATATAAAAGGGGAGAGGTCCGGATATTTTCATCACGGCCCATTGATTGCCGATACTGAAAGTGCCTACAAGGATGAAGGGAAAGATATTAACGAACTTGACGTTGAAATACCAAACTGGCGGGAGATGCTCGCGGTTGCGTCAGAAAATTTTAATAAAATTACCGACTTAAAACATTTTTAGTTTTTTATAAAAAAACAGCGGGAACCTTATTCAGATTCCCGTTTCTTCGGTTGACCGTGTCAGTTGGCTTGTATTGCCCTCATGTGGCGGACACCCTGCCGGTCAAGCTCTTCGCTCGGGTCTTTCCTTCCCGTGCGGCGAAGGCTCAAGAGCTGGCCGATGCGCGGGAAATAGAGATCCCAACCGTTACGGACGTTGTACTCGTTGAGCGCGGTCTTCATCGCCTGACGGATTGGATATCGCTTCGGATCTCCATCCCGCAACGCAATAACGCGTGCCACGATCTCTTGCTCCAACGGCAACGGAGCGAGTTTCATTCTGGCTTGCGCCATAGAGTTCTCCTTAGAGATTTGTGTACTAGATTGGAAACCTTTTCTGACTCCCATTATACCAGAAAATAAGATTTAGTCAAGCAGATTGTGGATAATCGCCAAATTAATCAAAGAAAAAAGCCCGCCTGCGGGGCAGGACGGGCCTTCAGAATCTTGAGTTACTACTACATGATTGGGGTTTTACCGAGACAAAGGTGGTGAGCCAGCTCGACGCGCGTTTTATATTCAACAAAATCTACGCGGTCGACATCAAACCCTTTTCTGATCCAACCAGCGAGTCGTCGCGCACGTTCAACCATCGTTTCGTGCAAGAGAAAGCCGGGCCCCGGAAGATGAAAGCCGATTGAAAGAAGACATCGACCTTCGATTTCTGCGATTGAGGAATTGGCGAATGTTTCCACTCGCCCTTCGGGATCCAGGGCTTTCAAGTTTTGTACGGTTTTTCTGATGGAGCTCAGCTTTGTCTTTGGGTTGTAGGGGATAACGCATCCCAGACTTTGTCCCATAACGTCTTCTCCCGATATTGCTACGATTGCAATTTTCACGGTTTACTCCTTAGTTATTGTAGGTAGAGGCTCGCAATATAAATATGAAAGAATTTGATAAAAGAGCTTTTGTTGTAGGTTTCTTTCACACCAAACAACGAACCGTTTAATACGATACCATAAAAAAATAAAAAATCAATCTTTATTATTGCAGAAGCCCATCAACTATATTTTTGACCAGTGTCCCGTCAGCTTTGCCTTTCAAGTCTTTCATTAACGCGCCCAAGAGTTTACCAGCGCCAGCCTTGTCCGACACCCCTAATTCCTTCATTTTTGCCTCTACAAGGGGGCTAATCTCCGCTTCCGTCATTTGGATGGGGAGGTACCTTTCAAGGTGGGGAAGTTCGGCTTTTTCGTTGTCAGCAAGGTCTTTACGTCCGCCTTTTTCAAACTGCCCTATAGAGTCTTTTCTTTGCTTGATTCCCCGGCGAATAACTTCAATTGCTTCGTTATCGTCAAGTTCCTCGCTCGGCTTTCTTTTTTTGGTCACCAGCTCATTAGTAAAGGCGGAAAGCAGGCCGCGCAGGACATTCAAGCGGATAGTGTCTTTGGCGCGCATGGCGTCTTTCAATTCTTCGTGGATTTGTTTGTGAAGCATATTGTTTCCGATTATATCATCAAGTGATAGACTAACTCCATGTCCGATTACTACAATCCTCGCCGTGCACGAAATTTATTTAATCCCGATGCCAAAGAACCATTTTCCATAAGCCGTTCCAAAATCGATCTTTTTATAGAGTGCCCTTTTTGTTTTTATGTTGATAGAGTTTTGGGCGTTGGGCGTCCGCCAGGATTTCCATTTTCGCTCAATTCCGCAGTAGACAAACTTTTAAAAAAAGAGTTTGATGCTTATCGCGTGGCGGGAGAACCGCATCCGCTGATGTCTCAGTATAAAATTTTAGCAAAACCGTTTCCACACAAAGACCTAAATAAATGGCGCGAAAATTTTACCGGAGTCCAGTATTTGCATAAACCAACCAATTTGAATATAACTGGCGCGATTGACGATGTTTGGGTGAATGACAAACAAGAACTTCATGTTGTTGATTACAAGGCGACGAGCAAAGACAGTGAAGTCACTCTCGACGCGCCGTGGCAAGACGGCTACAAACGGCAGATGGAAGTTTACCAATGGCTAATGCGAAAAAACGGCTTCAGGGTTTCCGACACCGGATATTTTGTTTATTGCAACGGCGACGCGGACAAGGAGGCATTTGACGGCAAGCTTGAATTTGATGTAAAAATTATTCCGTACAAAGGCGATGACGGCTGGGTAGAAAAAACAATTTTATCTTTGAAAGAAAATCTTATGCTTGGAAAGCCGCCGAAATCTTCCAAGGATTGTGATTATTGTAATTATAGAAACGCGGTTGAAGAAGTTGTGCCACAGAAAAAAAGCGGTCCGGCCACAAAAAGCCTTTTTTAGTTGTGATAAAATAGTCATATGGAAACAGCCATTATTGCCATTATCGGAGTCGCCTTAGGCGCAATAATCGTATTTTTATTG
>Ga0209541_10005905_pt1 | contig 21157 bp, 23 predicted proteins | sample RifCSPlowO2_01_FD_184027 | JGI IMG/M metagenome (GOLD analysis project Ga0209541, IMG submission 184027) | Groundwater microbial communities from Rifle, Colorado - Rifle CSP2_plank lowO2_0.1 (SPAdes) (version 2) | ecosystem: Environmental > Aquatic > Deep subsurface > Groundwater | place... | reverse complement strand
GTTTGTATCATTTTGTGTACTCCGGACAAAGGCAGCTAAAGCTGCCCGCGTCCAATTTTTATAAAGAAGAAATGAGATTAAATCTATTTCCCACTTAACTTGGGATTACCAATCCACCACAATATTTAAAAGACGATAAGGATTACCTTGGAGCATGTCATTTTTAGACAATGTTCCTGTGCTGAAGAAGCTGATTGATATGGGCTATACCATAGCCCTAGTCATAATCCTGAGCGCTCTCGTCGGGCTGATACTGGCGTTTCCCGTGATGTGGCTGTGGAACTTTGTGTTCGGAAGCCTTCTAAGAATAAATGTGTTCCAGGCATGGGCATTGAACGTCCTGACAGGAATACTCTTCAGCCAGAGAAATTCCAACAAGTAGCCTAAAGAATTTTTTCCATATTTATGTATTTTTCAGCTTTATCCGCAAGTTTTTTAAGATTTTTTGAAAATGGCACGGCGCCAATAATCAGAACGCTATTTAACTGCTCAATTATTTTTTTATTGTCGTCTTCAATTTTTCCGCCCTTGTAAAAATCCATTATTATTCCGATTATTTTGATATTTCTGGATTTCAGCGCACTTATGGCCAGGCTTGTATGATTTATTGTTCCAAGCCCCGCCCTTGATACAACCAAAACAGGAACTCTCAAATCATCGATTAAGTCTAGAACCGTATAATCTTTTGTTAATGGGACAATCAAGCCGCCTGCCCCCTCTATCAATACATAATCAAATTTTTTGGAGATTTCCCTATAATGATTTTTTATTGAATTAATGTTGACTTTCCTGTTCTCTAATCTTGCTGCCAGATGTGGAGAAGAAGCAAACCTGAAGCTATAGTCATTAAATAAACAATCTTCAGAAATGCCGCTTAATTTCCTGATCAAGGCCAAATCCGGCGATTTAACTCTGCCTTTCAGCAGATTGCCACACTGCACTGGCTTATATACAGCGATTTTTTTCCCTTTCCTGAGCAAGGCTGTTGCCAGGCATCCTATAATTACGGTTTTCCCAACATCAGTATCGGTTCCTGTTATGAATATTGATTTAGTCATTTAATTCTTTACAGCAATGTAAAGCCCCCTATCTTTCATGAGCCCATTTTTCAAGAACACGGCTTTTAAGCTATTCTCTTCCATAATGCTAAGCGTTTTCTTAACTTCAAAAAGCCCTAATTGATGCCTATCAGCAAAATACCTGACATCCTTATTTTTTTCAGCTATTAAAAAATGGAAATCCAGAATTGATGCGCCATTTTTTACTTTTGAGACGTTCAATCTGGCAATTTTAATATTTTCTCCATCATAGGTAGTCATCCATGGCTTTCCACTTTTGTATTCTGATTTTCCGAACCATGGTTCTATTATTATAACCCCCCCTTTTTTCAAGTGGTTGGCAAAACTACGGATTGTTCTCTTCAAATTCGAATAGGTTTTGACATATCCAATAGAGCTAAACAGGCACAATATTACATCAAATTTTTTGTTTAACCTAAAATCAACCATATCTATTCGCTTCAAAACGGATTTATTCAAATTCTTACTTGCAGCATCAAGCATTTCTTTATTGATATCCATTCCCATGCAGAAAAATTTATCTTCAAAAAATTTTAGATGACGGCCAGTTCCGCAGCCTGCTTCAAGAAGGTCATTTCCTCCTGATTTTTTGTATTTTGAAATTAATTTTTTTATTTTGCCTGCTTCTTTTTTATAGTCTTTCCAATTGTATATCAAATCGTAATATTTTGCAAGCCCCTTATACATAATTTCTTGCTTCATCAATTCACTTCACAACCATCGGCATGAACTCTGTCGAGCCAAATACCCCGTATATCTTATTCTGCCTAAGCCATATTGCCCTTTTCAGATAGCCAAGAGCAGGCCCCAGGACATTTGCAGCCATTGTTGTTTCATCTCCAAGCATAAATTTGTGCGAGCTTGTTTTGCCATCAAACGTTTTTCCTGTCAGAGTCATTGTTGTTGTAACAGGCTTTTTTGCATGCCTTGTGTCCATAACACCGCCTACAGAAACCTGGTCCAGGCTGTCCACAACGCCAATTTTTTTCAATAAAATGTCGTCCGCATGCTCCATGTCGTGAAACTTCAGGATCCCGCCTGTTTTGTCGAGCAATTCGTCAATTTCCTTTTCAGACATTGCCTTTGCTTTTTCTATTGTGAATCCCGGAAGATGCGCAATATCCTCTCTTATAGTGCCCTTGTATTCTTCCCAATTTGCAATTCCAACACCCCAGAAAATATCAACCTTATCCACCTTGATGAAAGACTGGGCTGCCAATACAGCAGCTGCTGTCAATAATCCCGGGGTTGCTCCTGTCCCGGTAAGATAAGTGCATTTGCATTTCTTGAAAAAACCTTCCATCTTAAACATCATCCTCATAGCCTGCGTTCTTTTTAGCGGATCAGAAAAAGCGCCTTGATAGCCTCCCTTCAGAAATCTTTTCGCTACAGACGGTATAAATTCATTTGGAAGGTTTGGCAAAGTAATAAGTATTCCATCAATAATCTTTGATTTTTTGATTATCTCGCCTATTGCGTCATCTGAAGGCTTGCCTATTTTTGCGACAGAATCGTCCTTGCCTAAGGAGTATATTTTTTTTGGCTTTATGCCTTTTTCATCTATTGCATAGCCTCTTTTATCGCAAGTTGCCACAATCCTGAATTCCTTTTTCTTTTCTATAATCCTTGCAGCAGATTTTCCTATGCCGCCTGCGCCAAGAATTGCAACGTCCATCAAGACACCTCCCAAGAGAAAGTTTATTAAGATTTAAATAAGTAGCGGTCAGCATGCATATAAAAGAGAGACTGAGGCAGCTCAAAAGAAAAAACCTTTTCAGGGAATTCAGGACAATTACAAGCTCCTGCAGCAGCACAGTAACTTACAGGGGAAAAGAGCACATAATGCTGGCTTCCAACAATTATTTTGGCCTTAACACGCACCCAAAAGTAATTGCTGCGGCCAAAAAAGCCATAGGGAAATACGGGACAGGGAATGCCGCATCCCGCTTAGTAGTTAATCTGGACTTGCACGAAAAGCTAGAGAAGGAGCTTGCTAAATACAAGAAATGCGAGGCATCATTAGTTTATTCAAGCGGCTTCGCTGCCAATTTAGGGATCATAAGCAGCATTGTTGGCAATGGAGACGTGATCCTAAGCGACGAGCTTAACCACGCGAGCATAATTGACGGCTGCAGATTGAGCAGGGCGGAGATTGTCACCTATAAGCACTGCGATACAAGGGATTTGGAATTAAGATTGTCCAAAATTAAAAAAAATAAAAAAAGAAAAATTCTTGTTGTTACAGACAGCGTTTTCAGCATGCATGGTGACTTAGCTCCAATAGAAAAAATAATAAACCTAAAGAAGAAACGTCAATTCTTGCTTATGGCTGATGATGCGCATGCAACAGGCATTCTCGATACCAATTTTGACGGCGTTGATTTGCACATGGGCACTCTTTCAAAGGCTTTGGGCTCCGAAGGCGGCTTTGTGGCGGCAAGCAGGGAAATAATTGACTACCTGAGAAACACGTCGAGGCCCTTCATGTACTCTACGGGGCTTTCTCCGTCAAGCACAGGAGCTGCGCTGGCGGCACTGGAGATAATAAGGAATGGCGGGGCATTGAAAAAGGCGCTGTTAAGCAACGCACAGTATCTCAGAAATGGGCTTAAGAAGGCGGGCTTCAGCGCCGGAGGAGAGCTGCAGATAATCCCAGTTTTTATCGGCGACAATAAGAAAGCAATGGCGTTCCAGAAATTATTGGAAGAAGATAAGATTTTTGTTACGGGAATAAGGCCCCCGACAGTGCCAAAAGCGATGTTAAGGGTGTCTGTCAGCGCAGCGCATTCCAAAAGGCAGCTTGACAAGGCGCTAAAGGCATTTAAGAAAATCGGGATTAAGCTTAACTTGCTTCCTCGTGCCCGAAAATGATTCTGGTGTTTTTTAAGCTTCTAATCATCCCATAGCATTCCATGATCTTATCCGGGTTCCATAAAATTCCCGGCAGGCAATCATATTTCAGATTTTCCGAGGTGTAGCAGGCATCTCCTGCAATGAAGATCTTTTTCCCATCAATGTTCAATTGAACGGATTGGTGCCCCTGTGTATGGCCGGGCGTCTGAATAAGCTTTATAGCCCCGTCATCGAATAGGTCCAAATTTCCTTCTATAAACCTGTAATTAAGGCTCTTGTCTATGTTATCAGGATAAGCCAGAATCTGGTAAGGCTTTGGGCTGCATGCAGCCTCAAATTCCTTTTTTTGAACAATAATCTCAGCATTTTTAAAATAAGGGTTGTTCTCGCAATGGTCAATATGCAGATGAGTGTTGATGATAAAATTGATTTCAATGCTCTTTAACTGCTCGACAATATCGGCTTCTAAAATCGGCTTGTAAAATTTCAAGCGCTTGCCCCAGGTAATATTAAAATTTGAGGAAAATCCCGTGTCTATTAGCACATTGCCCTTCGAATGCCTGACCAGAAAACAATAAACAGGGATCCGTATTAATTTTCCCATGCCCCTTCCTAAAGTGACAAACCCCTTATCGCACTCCAGCTGCCCATTCTTTATTATGGCAAATTCCATAGCAGAAAAGGTATTTAAAGGCAATAAAAACCTTTTGCACAATGAAGGTCTACAGGACGGCTGCTATAACTGCGGTATGGCGCCATATGGCAAAAGTAGACAACTATTCTTTTAGGTATGTGAATCTGCCAATGAGACTCGTATCCTACACTTTGGGTTTTTTAGACCCAAACAGCGTGGCAACAATAGCTGAAAGAACAAGGCTGATAGATTCCGCAATCAAAAAAATAAAGCCAAAATGCGTAGTGGAAATCGGGGCAGGATTCTCTTTGAGGTCAAAAAGATTTCCTAACATTAAATTTCATGAGCTAGACCTACCCTATTTTCAAAAATTTAAGAAGAAAACCATCCCATTTGACATAGGGGTGGACAGATTAAGCATCAAAGTTGAAAATGCCTTGTTTATCATAGAGGGCGTTACAATGTACCTGCAAAAGGAACAGGCCTTAAAATTGCTGAAGCGCATCAAAAAATACAAGGGGCATATCCTGATTGATTTTTTCAATAAAGAGTACTCGTCAAAAGAAAAGAATCTCCGCGAAAAACTTTACAAGCTTTTTTTCAGGCTTGCCATAAAAAATGACAGGCTTTTTGATTTCAGAATAGAAAATATAAAATCTGGGATATCCTTATTAAGAAAGCTCGGATATAAAGACATAAAACATTATAATTACAATGTGCCGAAAACTTTAGATGTCCTTTTCTATGCCAGGCTCTAGCCTTTTCAGCTCCTTAAAAGCAGGCCTCGGCTTCAATCCAAGAATCCTGAACATTTCCATATCTTCATTGGCTCCGGGATTAGCCTGAGTCAGCAGCCTTTCGCCCAAAAATATTGAGTTGGCCCCTGCCAAAAAGCATAAAGCCTGGCCCTCTTTGCTTATATTGACTCTGCCGGCTGATAATCTTACGACTGACTTGGGCATTACAATCCTTGTTGTGGCTATCATTCTCACCATTTCCCAGACCGGAATTGGCTTGTTGCTCCCAAGAGGAGTACCTTTCACAGGGATCAAGGCATTTATAGGAACAGATTCAGGATGGGGATTTAAAGAAGACAAAACAAGAAGCATGCCGATCCTGTCCTTTATTGATTCGCCCATCCCTATTATGCCTCCTGAGCACACCGTGATTCCCGCCTTTCTTACATTGATTATTGTCTTAATCCTGTCTTCATAGGTTCTTGTGGTGATTATCTTTTTGTAAAATTCAGGCGAGGTGTCAACATTGTGATTATAGGCGTATAACCCTGCTTCAGCTAGCCTATGCGCCTGGCTTTCAGTCAGCATCCCAAGTGTGCAGCACACTTCCATGCCAAGCGCATTCACCTCTTTTACCATGTGGAGCACTTTGTCAAAATCTCCATTGTCCCGCACTTCCCTCCAGGCAGCGCCCATGCAAAATCTTGTGGCTCCAGATTCCTTGGCTTTTTTCGCAGCTTCAATAACCTCCTCAGTTTCCATCAAAGAATTCGCGCCAATGCCGGTCTTGTACCTTGCCGACTGGGGGCAATAAGCGCAGTCTTCCGGGCACGCGCCGGTTTTTATAGAGAGCAAGGAGCTTACCTGGACTTCAGAGGCAGTTTGAAATTCCCTGTGCACAGTGGCGGCCCGATGAACCAAATCAAGCAGCGGCACGCGGTAAATTTCCAAAATTTCTTTTTCTGTCCAGTTATGTTTTATTTGTTGCATTTTTGACTTCAATCTTCAGTCTGCCACTAATTTACAAAATCCCAAAACAATTTTCTTCTTACGCCTTTACAGCGTAAGACGTTTTATCAGTTGATTATTATAGATTCGTATTGAAATGCGTTCGTTGATGTTTTTCGTTATTGGATTTTATTTTAAGTAATCTTCTGATTTACTCAATTATTGCCAAAATATCCCCCTGGTTAACATTATCATTCTTCTTGACTCTGAGGTCTTTTATTGTTCCGTCTTTGGCTGCGGTGACGTCATTCTCCATCTTCATGGCCATCAGCGTGAGCAGGCTCTGGCCCGCTTTTACTTTATCCCCTTTTTTTACCTTGACTTCATAGACCACGCCAGGCAGCGGCGCAGCAACCTCATTGGTTGTTTCAGCCGAGTGCTTCTTTTGCAGCCTTTCAATTGCTGTCTGCTCGACATCCTTTTTTGTCTCTACCTCATAAACATCAGAGCCGCTATGCACAAAAATTTTGCCTTCATCCGTTTCCTCTACAAAAACCTTGTATTCCCTGCCGTCGACCTTAACAACGATCTCTTCCATGCTCTATAAAGGCATATTGGCGTGCTTCTTGGCAGGCCTTTTTTCCCTCTTAGAAATCACCATATCAAGGCATTTGATCAGGGCTATTCTTGTGCTCCTGGGCTCGATTATCATGTCAATCCTGCCAAGCCCTGCAGCAACATACGGATTAAGGTATTCTTCAGAGTACTCTTTAACGAGGCCTTCCTTTATCTTCGGATCTTTGCCGATTTTGTCTTTGTGAATAATGCCGACAGCCTGCTCTGCTCCCATAACTGCAATCTCTGCATTGGGCCATGCAATTACTTTGTCATAACCCATGTCTTTTGATACCAAGGCTATGTAAGCGCCGCCATAGGCCTTTCTCAGCACAAGAGAAATCTTTGGCACAGTCGCTTCGGAATATGCAAAAAGAATTTTCGCTCCGTGTCTTATTATACCATCATGCTCCTGGCTTGTGCCCGGCAAATACCCCGTGACATCAACAAGATTTATCAACGGAATATTGAAGCAATCACACAGCCTGACAAACCTCGCAATCTTGTCTGATGAATTGATGTCCAGGCAGCCCGCCAAAACTTTCGGCTGATTAGCTACAATTCCGGTTACATTCCCATTCAGCCTTGCAAAGCCGGTGACAATATTTTCGGCATAATTCGCCTGCACTTCAAAAAAGGTTTTTTTGTCAAAAACTTCCGTAATAACTTCTTTGATGTCGTAAGCCTTTTTCTGGTCTTCCGGCACTATGTCCTGCAGCCTTTTTGTCTCCCTTGAAGCGCTGTCTGTTGCGTGGTAAGGCGGGGTTTCAAGGTTGTTCTGCGGCAGATAGCTCAGCAGCACCTTGATGATGTCAAGGCATTCCCTTTCATTGTCTGCCATGAAATGCGCCACTCCGCTTTTTTGGGTTTGCGCAGAAGATCCTCCCAGACTTTCAAAACCTATCTCTTCCCCGGTGACTGTTTTTATGACGTCCGGGCCTGTTATGAACATGTAGCTTGTTTTTTTGACCATCAGGATAAAATCCGTCAAAGCCGGGCTGTAGACTGCAATTCCGGCGCACGGCCCCATGATGGCCGATATTTGCGGTATAATCCCAGACGATATTGTATTCAGCTGGAATATCCTGCCGCCTGCATCCAGTGATGCAACACCTTCCTGTATCCTTGCCCCTCCTGAGTCCAGCAATCCAATTATCGGACAGCCGCTCTTCAAGGCCAGCTCCATGGCATTGGCTATCTTCCTGTTGTGCATCTCCCCCATGGAGCCGCCCATAAAGCTGAAATCCTGGGCATAGACATAGACGGGCCTTTTGTCTATCTTTCCATAACCTGTTATTACGCCGTCTCCGGCTTTCTTTTTTTCCAAATCCCTGCTGTTATGCTCTGCGAAAGCATCAAGTTCTGTAAAAGAATCTTTGTCCAGAAGATAATCCAGCCTTTCCCTTGCCGTCAACTTGCCCTTTTTATGCTGCAATTCAGCGGCAGCCTTGTCGTCCATTACAGCCTTCTGTTTATCAAGAAATTCCTTTATCTTATTGCTCCCCATAGGTCAAGATTATGTATGAATGTTTAAAAATGTTGCGGGTTTTTCATTTAAACAGCCTAAACCCCTTGCTCTCTGTAGTGCCTATTATCCCGCCTTCCACAATCTTGAACAAAAACTCTTTTTCAGCACCTAAAGAGCGATGCTTCCGAAGTATTGCTCTCCTATTCCCATTCGGAGTTATCTGCAGCTCTATCAGGCATTTGCTTCCATATTTCAGAATATCTCCGCCGACTATGTTTACCTTGTCTTTCTCATCAAAATCAGCATAGACCTGGTTGGTTATAAGTATCGGAATATTCTTTTTCCTTGCAATTTCCGTTAAGTAAGCTATCTGGTTAGCAAGCTCCCTGTTCACATCCTGATACTCTTCGCTTTTACCCATTTCAATCCGATAAAGCATTGCTATTGTATCAACTATTATCAGCCCAATCTTCTCGTTTACAATCTCCTTTAATTTTTCAAATGATTTTTTCTGCTCTTCAAAGCTTGTCGGCTTTAGAAATATCACATTGTCCAGTATCTTCCTGTAATCCTGCTTTATAGAATCAGAAATCTGCTTCAGCCTTTCGACAGAAAATCCACCCTCGGTGTCAACGTAGATTACCTTTTTGCCGCTTCTTGACATTGTCATTGCAGTAAGCAGGCAGAGAATGGTTTTGCCGGCTCCGGCAGGGCCATAAATGGTGGTTATGGCGTCCTTTTCATAGCCGCCTTCAAGCATTGCATCAAGTATCTTGCTGCCTGTGGGAATTTTATTGTCAACTATTGGCTCTTCCATAAATAAAGGGTAGTAGATTTCATTATAAAATTTGTTGTTTTATGATTATTCAACTTCTCGGCTAAGAGCCGATGCGTCATAAGGGGACAGTTTGAACCAGAGTAAATACAAAATTTGGTTTCGAAACATTTTTAATGGCATTTCCATACTATCCAAAAATGAATCTTATATACAGCCTGATAGTGTCCCTTGTATGGTTTTTGTCTACTTATTTCAACGTAGTCTTTCTCCTTGCGCTTCTAAGCCGTAAGGACGAATTGCTTAAATTTCCGAAACTAAAAGGCAATCAGGAGCTTCCTAAAGTGAGCATCATTGTCCCCGCATATAATGAGGAAAGCACAATTGAGCAGAGCATAGCTTCCCTAAACAAGATAGACTACCCAAAAGACAAGCTTGAAATAATAATCGTGAATGACGGGAGCAGGGACAACACGGGCAAGATTGTAAATGGGCTCAAAGGAAGGAGTATCCTGTTTATAGACAACAAGGACAACAAGGGAAAGGCTGCGCGCCTGAATCAGGGCATTGAAGAATCCACCGGGGAGCTTATAGCCTGCATGGATGCAGATTCAGAAGTGCAAAGCGATATACTAAAAAAAACGACGCCCTATTTCAGGAATAAAAAAATCGGGGCAGTGACTGTCACAGTTGAGGTTAAGGATGCAAAAAATTTTTTGCAGAAGATCGTGGCTGTAGAATATGCCATCGGGCTTTCATTGTTCCTAAAAGTGCTTTCTTATTTCAGCGCAGTGCACGTGACTCCCGGCCCATTTTCCATCTATAAGAAGGAAGTTTTAGAAAAAATCGGAAGATTTGACACCAAAAGCATAGTCGAGGATTTAGAAATCGCCTACAGGCTTCAGAAGGGAGGCTACAGGATTGCATGCTGCATAGCGACAAAGGTAAGAACAATCACTCCCGAGACGTTTAAATCCCTCCACAAGCAAAGAAAAAGGTGGTATTCCGGGGCCATCTATACAATAATAAAGCATCGCAATGTAGTCTTAAATTCCAAGATAGGCTATTTTTCTTATATAGTCCCATACGTATTCCTCTTAATATTCCTGGGGCTGTTCCTTTTTGCCTTTTCTGTTTACTTGGGGGTATACCACCTAATAAGGTCAATTTCCTTCTTTTCCCTTACTAATTTCAATTTTTTATCCTACATGACACTAAATAAATTTGACTTCCTCACCTTAAGCACATTAAGCTTTTTCGGCATCACTGCGATAGCCACAACAATCCTATCAATGTACATATGCATGAAGCTGTCAAGTATCAAAATCAAAAAAAATCTGGCAGGCGTTGTCGGCTTCCCATTCATATTCTTTCTTTACCAAATCTTCTGGGCATCTTCCATACTAGCCGTAATTCTCAGGAAAAAGGTCGGATGGAAATGAAAAAGAGAACCTTATTCCTGACAGGACTTTTAATAACTTCCATATTATTTATAACCATCCTGTTCTTCAACAACCTTGCAAACAACCAAAGGGAAAAAGCAGTCCTTGACAGAATGAACAGCGTTGTGGGGGAATACGAAAACATGCAGACGCTCATATTCATGTCAGAAATATTCGGCCAGGACTCAACCTGCGTCGGATTGCAGAGCACCCTTTCAACGATGGATAAGGGCTTGTGGGATTTGGGAATCAAGATAGACCTTTATCGGCAGGTTACGGAAAACTTCATGCACGACCCTTTTTATGTAGAGCAAAAGACGGAATTTAACAGGAAGGAAGTCCTGTATTTTGCAATGCTGAAGAAAATGAAGGATATGTGCGCCATCAACCAGACGATTGTATCCTATTTTTATAAGAAGAAAGAGGAGTGCCCTGACTGTGATGCCCAGTCTTTTGTGCTTGCAGACATAAAAAGAGACCTGGAAAACATAAACAAGGAAAATGAGCTTGCAATATTTTCTTTTGATACAGACCTGGGCCTTAGCTCCATCAATCTTCTTGCAAGGGTTTACAATGTCACCTCATACCCTTCAATTGTTGTTGGCAATGCCACCTATTCCGGGCTCCACAACAAGAAAGAAACGATCAATATCCTTTGCAGGGAAAAGAAGCTGTCAATATGCTAAGGCGCTTTTTAAGGAAAAATATTCTAATTGTCTCTTTGCTGGTAGCCTTTGTTGTCATTGAATCCTTTTATTTGGCGATTCAAACAGAAATAGGATGGGATGATGCCGTCTATATAGGCATGGGCAAATATATCTTTTCCAATGGCAATGCCGGGTTGTGGGAGCCTATAAGACCGCTGACTTTGCCGATAATTCTCGGATTCTTATGGAAAATAGGCTTAAACCCTTTGATTGCCGGGAAAATTGTGGTTATTGTTTTTTCGTTAGCTGTCATCCTGCTTACATATATTCTAGCGAAAAAAATCTTTGATGAAAAGACTGCCGCTGCCGCATCTATTTTGATCACATTTTCCGGCTTGATGATCCAAAATGGGCATCAGATACTGGTCGAGGTTTTGACAGTCCTGTTTTTGCTGCTTGGATTTTATTTTTATCTTGAAAAAAGGCATTTCGCTTGCGGAATGTTCTTTGGGTTTGCATTCCTTACCAAGTTTCCTGCAGCGCTCTTTTTGATTGCACTATTCTCTTTTGAGGCATTCTACATGTTTTTTAAGAAAGAAGAGACGCACTATTTCAAGAAATTGCCTTATATTCTGCTGGGATTTGCAATTGTAACCCTGCCTTATTTTTTATTCAATTATATAGCCTATAGCGACGCATTATTCCCAATAAAGTCTGCCAATGATATAATAGGAAAAGTCGTAGGCTGCAATGTCCTTCACAAGCAGCCCCCCCACTATTATTTTCTTTTAATGCTTCAGGACAATTTTCTGAATTTGTTTTTTGTTGCTGGAGCTTTTTTTGCATTCAGGAGCAAAGAAAAGAAATACCAAATGCAGATATTATTTTATTTGGCGCTCTTTTTTGCATACTTTATGGGCCTAAGCTGCAAGACAGAAAGATATCCCATACTTGCCTTGCCGTTTATTGCAATGATTTCCGGCTATGGCATGATGCAGATATTCAGAGAAGCGGACAAGAGAAAAATGAAAATTATCTTGGCTATAATTCTGCTTATTTCAGCCCTTTTTTCTGTGAATTATATTATGCTGACTATAAACCGCCAACTTCCCAACCCGGAATTTTATTCGTACATTTACAATAAAGAGGCAAATGGAAGCATATTGACGACAAACCCGATAGTAACACTTTATACCGACAAGGAACTCGGCTTAATCTATTACCCGCTTTATAATTCCACTAGAAATGAGGATTATTCCATCTATATTGCCAAAAACAAGAAGAATATTTCGTATATTTTTGTTAATACCGAAGATATTCCATGCCATCCTAATGATTTAGGATGCCCAGAAAGAACGACACAATTAATTAAACTGTTAAAAAGTAACTTCAAAATAGCTTACTATAAGAAAACTAATAATTCCGAATACTTCATTTTCTCGCAATGACTATAAAATGGGGATAAAATAGATTTTCGCACCTTATTATCTTAATTCTTAGCTTTCTTTGGTTAAAAAATGACTCAAACCATCTTTCTTCCCTGAAATATAACCTGTCATTTGACGTCATGACCTTGTCATGCACATAATTCCAGAGATATTTTAATAAAGGCTTTTTGCCAATTTCTTTTATTATTAACAAGTTGTTTTTCTTCATTGATTTAATTATGCTGTTTAACAGTGCAATTTGCGCGTTGTACGGAATGTGGTGTATGACATCGACCAACAAATGGGTGTCTGACCCTGCGACTCTGGACTTTGAGGCATCGCCAACCTTAAAGCCGACATTCTGCAAGCTTTTACATACCATTCTTGCTTTCTTTGCCCTTTCCTTATCATACTCAATTCCAGTTATTTTCCTGCCTTTTGAAGACAACGCAAGATAGCACGAGACAATTCCAAACCCGCATCCATAATCCGTTATTTTACCTATTTTTGGGACAATTTCATCAATTTTTTTAACAGGAAGGATCAAAAATCTCAAATAAGCATATAATTTTAATCCCAGTGTAGGGCATCTTTTTATGACTTCTTTATATACCATTAATGGTTATCCATAAAAACCTATTTAAATATCTATTGCGGAACTGTGGTGATGGCACTGATTAACTACCTTAAGATAATGCGGCCGGAGCAATGGTACAAGAATCTTTTAGTGTTTCTTGCGATATTCTTTTCATTCAATTTGTTTGATTTTCACAAGCTGATTTTGAGCTTTTTTGGGTTTGGTATTTTGGCTATATTCTCTTCCGCGAATTATATTGTCAATGACGTTGCCGACAGGAAAAATGACTTGCAGGATACTGCAAAAAAATACAGATTGATAGCTGCCGGCAAAGTAAAAACAAAAAATGCGCTGATGCTTTCTGTTTTTTTATTCACTACTGGGTTTGTATCCTCTTATTTTATTAATATCCGATTCTTCCTGCTGATGTTGTTTTTTGCCGCTTTATCCGCTCTTTATTCATTCTATCTTAAAAAAGAGATTTTTGCCGATATACTATCAATAGCAGTCAATTTTGCTATAAGGGCGGCTGCCGGAGCAATAATAATCAATGTTTATATCTCACCGTGGCTGATTTTATGCCCTTTCCTGTTATCCTTGTTCTTGTCTGTTGGCAAAAGAAGAGTTGAATTGGCCAATCTCGGAAAGAAAGCTGTGATGCACCGGAATACGCTTTCGTACTATACGGAAGACATTACCGCCGCTTTGATGATAATAACAACTGCCATTCTTATTGCCGCTTATACTTTTTATACCTTAACTGTTGATGACAAACTTGTAGTCACTCTGCCAATAGTGCTTTATGCAATATTCAGATATTTTCAGTTTATCTATACAAACTCAAAAATTGCCAGAAATCCGGAATTGGCGCTGACCGATAGAAAGTTTGTAATTACGCTGATATTATGGATTTTGACAGCTTTCGCAGTGCTGTACTACTGACGGCTCTTTACCTTTATGAAATCCCCTAATGTAAACCCTTCGCTTTTCTTTGCCTTCGGAAGATGAATACCCTCCTTGTGAAGCTCGATTAATTTTATTCCGAGAAACTTCTCCAGCTTTTTTGCATTTTCCAAGGACGGCTCAAAGGTTCCTGTCTCAATATGGTGAATTGTTGATTCTTTCTCGTTTAATTTCAATGCGAAATCCTTCTGGCTCAGGTCCATTGATTCACGTTTTCTTTTTATTAAATCTGCATAGTTTTCAACAAGAATCTCCATTTTCTCCTCTTTTGGAGCTTCCTGAACGCGCTGCAGCATTTTATGCTGCTCCTTTGGGGAATATCGCTTTATTGGAGCCAAAACCTTCCCGAATCTGCTGCAGTCCCTGCAGACATTTAATTCAACGCCTTCAATCAAAGCCCTGCTGAGGTTTTCTTCAACTCTTCCGCATAAGTCGCAGTTAATCTTTATCACCGATTATTGTTACGATTATTTTCCTATCCTTTCTTGGCCCGTCCAATTCACTAAATTGAAGCGCCTGCCACCTTCCTAGCTGCAATTCACCATTTTTTATAGGTATCGTTTCCTGAGGGCCCAGAATTGCCGCCTTTATATGGGAATCTGCGTTGCCATCTATTTTGTCATGCCTCCAGATTCCGCCTGGAATCAGCTTATTTAACGAATCCAATAAATCCAGACAAATGTTCGGGTCCCAATTTTCGTTGATGATTATAGCTGCAGTTGCATGGGCTGTAAAGACATTGCACAGGCCTTCCTTTATCTTTGACCTCTTGATTATAGAATTTACGCTACTTGTTATGTCCACCAGCTCCTGCTTCTTTTTTGTCGAGATATGGATTTCCTCCTGCATAATGCAAGGCATTCATTAAGAATATTTAAATATAATCGTAGTTAAGCCATTGGAATGATTACTATAGCAGTTTCCGGGGTGCCCGGAACAGGAAAGACAACCCTGTCTAAAAAATTGGCTAAAGAGCTTGATTTTCATTATATTGATGTAAACAAAATCATTGCTGAATATAATCTGTCGGAAGGCTATGACACAAAAAGAAAAACAAAAATAGTTGATATTAAAAAATTAAACAATAGGCTAATCCGTGATATTAAAAACTATAAAAAATCAAAAAAATACAAAGGAATTATAATAGATTCCCATTTATCCCATTACCTGCCAAGAAAATATGTCAATCTCTGCATCGTTGCAAAATGCAGCATAAAAGAACTAAGCAAAAGATTAAGGAGGAAAAGATTCCATACGGCAAAAATCAAGGAAAATTTACAAGCTGAAATCTTTGATGTCTGCCTGAATGAGGCAAGGGAAAGAAAACATAAAATTATAGTGGTTGACACTGCAAAAGGTTTTAATATCAATGGGTTAATCCATAAGCTGGGTGGTTAGATGCTGTCTCAAAAGGTAAGGAATATTGCGCCAAGCGCCACGTTGGCCATAGATGCAAAAGCGAAGCAGCTGAAGAAGGAAGGCAAAGATGTCGTCATATTCGGCGCAGGCGAGCCCGATTTTAACACGCCAGAAAACATAAAGCTGGCTGCAAAGAAAGCAATTGATAATAACATAACCAGGTATACCCCTGTCGGCGGAATTCCGGAGCTGAAAAAGGCAGTAGCCGATAAGTTCAGGAATTTTAACAAGATAAACTATGATGTTTCTGAAATCACCATCGGCTGCGGAGGCAAGCACGTGCTCTATAATGCAATGCAGGCTGTGCTTGAGAAAGGAGACGAGGCAATTTTGCCGGTTCCCTACTGGGTTAGCTTCGAAGAGATGATCAAGCTTGCGGAGGCAAAGCCTATATTGTGCCGGACGGATGAGAATTTCAAGCTGACTGCGGAGAAAGTCACGGAAAAAATAACGGATAAGACCAAGCTTCTCATACTCAACAGCCCGAGCAACCCTTCAGGAGCGATAGCCGAGCCTTCTGAGATAAGGAAGATAGCCAAGCTGGCAGTTGAAAATAATTTTTATGTCATTTCTGACGAAGTCTATGAATACTTCACTTACGGAAAAGAGCATTCGAGCATAGCATCGTTAAACGACGAAATCAAGAAATTGACAATTACGTGCAATTCTGTCAGCAAGACATACGCAATGACCGGATGGCGGATTGGATATTGCGGCGCTGCCAAAGAAGCGATAAAGGCAATGGAAAACCTTCAGGGGCATTCCACTTCAAACCCATCAAACATAGCCCAGATGGCCGCACTTGAGGCATTGACAGGGCCTCAGGATTCAGTGAGGCAGATGGTAAAGGCATTTGATGAAAGAAGAGTGTTTATCCATAAAAGGCTAAATGAGATTGGCGGCATCTCCTGTGTCGAGCCTGAAGGCGCTTTTTACGCTTTCCCGAATATAGGAGAGACAGGGATGGATTCCATGACATTCGCCTCCAAGCTGCTTGACGAGGCTTTGGTGGCTGTCGTTCCGGGCTCAGCGTTTGGAATGGACGGCCATATAAGGCTAAGCTATGCAGCCCCGATGAATGAAATACAGAGAGGGCTGGACAGGGTAGAGAAGTGGCTTAAGAACAAGTGATTTTAAGTTTTTGGCATTATTTAGATTTTTTATTGTTTTGTTTTTGTGTTGAAATTTCGTTATTGAAATGCGCTTGCTGTAAAGCGCAAGAATTGCAGTAACATTAAACATGAAATGTAATCAAATAAAAATTAATTGACAAATATTAAATCCGTTCGCTACGCTCACATAAAATAGTGCTCGGCATTCGCTTTTGGACAGGCGATCATGCCTCGCCTATTAATCACATTAATAAAAATAAAAAAAATAAACTTGAAATGAAAATAAAGATATTCTGCAATGAAATTGAGATTGGAGCGGAGCTTGAGAACACCCCCACAGCCAAGCATATCTACAATTCACTGCCTTTGGACGGGGCCGCAAACAGGCGGGGAGACGAAATTTATTTTGTCATTCCTGTAAGGATGGATGCCGAGAAAGACGCAACAGACATTGTCGAGGCCGGTGATGTAACCTACTGGCCCGAAGGAAGCTGCTTCTGCATATTCTTCGGCAGGACGCCTGAATCAACTGATGAAGAGATAAAGGCGGCCTCCAAAGTGAATGTTTTTGGCAAAATCATCGGGGATGCCGCTATTTTCAAAACAGTGAAGAACGGCGACCTGGTTATAGTGGAAAAAGGATGAAAAGGCAGCTATCAAGCTCGGATCTGCATTTCCTTGTCAGGGAGCTTAAGCTTTTGGAAGATTCCAGAACAGACAAGATATACCAGCCCGGGCAAAATGCCCTGGTTTTCAGCCTGCATAAGCAGAATTCCGGAAAGAAGATTCTGAGCATAAACATCGGGCAGAGCATCTTTCTTGCAAAGGAAAAAGAAAGCCACGAGGAAACGCTTGGCTTCGGGATGTTTTTGAGGAAGCATCTGGATGGCTGTTTTTTGATTGGCATTGAGCAGATCAAGCCGGAAAGAATACTAAAGCTTGCTTTCAAAGCCAAAGATGACAAGAAATTCCTCTATCTTGAGTTCTTCGGCAAAGGCAACGCAATCCTGTGCAATGAGCATGATGTCATTTTGAATGTCCTTGAGCAGCATGATTTCAGGGAAAGGTCGGTAAGGCCAAAACTGAAGTATGTCTATCCAATGATGAGCTATAATCTTTTTGATATGAAAGATGAAGATTTGGCGAGCTTATTTAAAAATTCAAAAAAAGACTCTGTCATCACTTGTTTGGCCACTGAACTTGGCTTAGGCGGTCTGTACTCTGAAGAAGTATGCCTGTTAAGCAGTATAGACAAAAACATTAATCCCAAAATCATTAATGAAAAGCAAATACAATCAATAACGAATTCAATCAAGAAAATAATAAATCACAAAACCGAGGCAAAGGCCATCATTGAAAACGGCAGTGTCATTGACTTTATCCCTTTTGATTTTTTGTTTTATTCTGATAAGAAATACGAGAAAAAAAGCTTTGAAAGCTTTAATTCGGCAGTTGCTTATTTCTATTCCCAGTTTAAAGAGGTAAAAGAAACAGAGTACGACAGGAAATTGAAGTCATTGCAGAGAATAACGGAGCAGCAGAAGCTTACAATCGAAGAGCTGAAGAAAGAGGAAAAAGAATCAAGGGAGAAAGGAGAAGCCATTTACCATAACTACCAGTTGATAAAGGAAGTGCTTGAAGAGCTGAACAAGGCTTCAAAAAAATATTCATGGAAAGAGATAAAGGAGAGGCTGAAATGGCACAAGATGATAAAAGAGATTAATGAGAAAGAGAGGAAGGTCGTGGTAGAGGTATGATTTTCCATATGCCTTCTCCATTGCGCTCGGCAACATAAGTGCCATTGCGAAGTGTTCCTTGCCTTCTGACTTCCGCAATAACCGCAATTGCTTCTAAATCATGACCATGCATTTGGGTATCCTAATAAATGGAGCTCGGATTAACAAAATTCTGGCTTCTCACTTCAAAATAAATACTTCTTGACCAGTTTGATTGATTATATAAATTCATTTTTAATGTGTCGAAAATACCCCCTCTACAAATGATGGATGTAAGTCCAATGTGCTTGTATAAAATATTTGTGTATTCCTTCTATGAAGGGCGGTTTTTGACGTTTCTTCAGAAAACTAACTAGCTTTAAAAATATTTTCTTTTGATTGCGGCCTTATAAAGCACAGCTCTTTTTTACTTTCCAAAACATTTTTAAATCGCCAATTCTTCCTAATTGCCTTGGACGGCCATAGGGGCTTGGTTCTACCCGTTCCCATCCCGAAAGTAAAGTGCTCCGCATTTTAGCGGGTACACGGAAGTCAAGCAAGCCTCCGTTCCTAGCTGTACTGTGCTCCGCACGGGAAACTAGGAAAGCTGTCCACCTTATAATAAAAATTATCCGTAATTATATTCTCTCAAGATCTTTTTTGGTGTGTATATGCACTTCCTTTTCAGAGCTTAAATGCCCGTTCAGAAGCCCTTTTTCAGCCAATTCAGGGAAAACATCAAACTCAAGGCTTGCTCCTGAATACTCAAAAATCTGGGGCTCTGTAACAAAAATAGGGGAGAATACAAGGTAAATGTCAGATTTTTTCGGCTTCTGCTCAAAGGTTAAAACTTTATTCCCTTCAACCCTTACAGTGCCCTTCTCGCTTGGCCTTGAAGATGTAGTGAGCATTATTGTCGCTATCGCGTTCTTCTTTATGTGGTCGTTCCACAATTCCTCGATGCTTATTTTATTAAAAATCACATCACCGTAAACAACAAGGAAATTTGCGCTTATCCTGCCTTTCAATAATTTTAAGGAATCCGCTGTTCCATTGGAAGATTTTTCCTCTATATAGCTGATCTTTACGCCGTAATCAGTGCCGTCCTTCAGCAGCTCAAACAATTTAGTCAATAAATTGTGCCTCGCGACTATGAAAATCGTCTTGAAGCTGTTTTCCCTCAATCTCTTCAATGCAAGCTCTATGACCGTGCTGTTTTTTATTTTTGCAGTAGGCCTGTACTCGCCTTTTGAGAGCCTGAGCCTTTCTTCAGGGCCTCCAAGGAGAATGACTGCCGTTTTATTTTCGCCAAGAGCGTTCTTGACAAGATGCTCTATTGCTTGGCTTCTGTTCCTTATGTATATGTTGTCTGTTATGGAGTCTATGTCCTGCAATGTTTTCTCGTTGATTGTTATTGATATTTTTGTCTTTGGCATGGTAGTACAAAGTAGGATAATGGTAAGATATTTAAATAACTTGCTCTTTTTGATGATGCTATGAAAATTACAGTAGTCGGCGCCGGATACGTGGGCCTGGTTACCGGAGCGTGCTTTGCGGAGCTGGGCAACGACGTCATATGCGTTGACATAGACGAGGAGAAGATAAAAAAGCTCAACAATAACATAATGCCAATCTATGAGCCGGGGCTTGACCAGATAGTGAAGAGGAACAGGAATGAAAAAAGGCTTGTGTTCACAACAGACTTGAAGGATTCCATCAAAAGATCAGAGATTGTCTTTATCTGCGTCGGCACTCCGCCAAAAGACAATGGAGAGGCTGATTTGAGCTATGTGGAGAACGTTGCCAGGACGATAGCAGAAGTGATGGATTCCTACAAGGTCATAGTGGAGAAAAGCACAGTGCCAGTCCAGACCGGGGAGGATGTGTCCAAGACAATCAAGGCGTACAACCGGCACAAAGTAGATTTTGACGTGGTCTCGAATCCGGAATTCCTGAGAGAGGGCAGCGCAGTCAGCGATTTCATGAATCCTGACAGGGTTGTTATAGGCTGCGAGAGTGAAAAAGCCAGGCAAATAATGAAAAATCTTTACAAGCCGCTGAAAGCGCCAATCCTGTTTACTGACATAAAGAGCGCTGAAATAATCAAGCACGCCTCAAACTCATTTTTGGCTACAAAGGTATCATTCATAAATGCGATTGCAAATATATGCGAGCTGGCAGGAGCCGATGTTGAAAAAGTTGCAGAAGGAATGGGGCTTGATAAACGGATAGGTAGGCCTTTCCTGAATGCAGGGATCGGCTATGGAGGATTTTGCTTTCCCAAAGACTCTGAGGCATTCATAAGGATTGCCGAAAAGCTTGGCTATGATTTTAAGCTGCTGAAAGCGACGCAGGAAATAAACAATTGGCAAAGAAAGCATTTCGCCAGGAAAATAGAAAAAGCATTGTGGGTCGTGAAGGGCAAGACAATCGGGGTTTTGGGGCTGGCATTCAAGCCCGACACAGACGATATGAGATTTGCGCCGTCAATAGACATAATCAAGGCGTTGCAGAAGGAAGGGGCAAAAATACAGGCGTATGACCCGGAAGCAATGGAAAAGGCAAGAAATATGCTTAAAGATATTGTATACTCCAATAATCCGTATGATGCCGCAAAAGACGCTGATGCCCTGATTATTGTGACAGAATGGGGAGAATTTAAGGAACTTGACATGCAAAAAATAAAAAAGCTTATGAAGCACCACCTGATAATAGACGGAAGGAACATCTACAATCCGGGAGACAT
>Ga0209541_10005904_pt1 | contig 21159 bp, 29 predicted proteins | sample RifCSPlowO2_01_FD_184027 | JGI IMG/M metagenome (GOLD analysis project Ga0209541, IMG submission 184027) | Groundwater microbial communities from Rifle, Colorado - Rifle CSP2_plank lowO2_0.1 (SPAdes) (version 2) | ecosystem: Environmental > Aquatic > Deep subsurface > Groundwater | place... | reverse complement strand
CGAAGCTTTAATGGTTGGAGATAGTTATGAGAAGGACTATAAGCCGGCAAAGAAATTGGGTATGCATGCATTATTAATTGAGAGAAAAAAGAAAAAATTTGACCATTCCATTAGAAATTTGAGGCAAGTATTAACCTATATTAAAAGCGTAGATTAGACATTGTAATATATACTAAGCATCTACTTCATAAGCAACCCTTATACCACCTTGATTTATCTTAATTTTTCTAATAATTATCTTATTAATTTCCCTTAAATTAACTACATGAGTCCCACCACAAGGAATCCCAAAATTACCAAACATAATAACCCTTATTTTGTTTGTATTTGTGATATAATCAGGAATAAATCCACAGATTTCCATTAACTCTTGCTTACTAACGAATCTTAATGTGGTTTTTAATGAGGTTCTAACTATATTGTTAGATTCATTCTCAATATCTTTTCTTAATAGGTCTTTTTTTGTGGCATCAAGGATTCCAAAATATTCAACATAAGGGCCTTCAGGGAAGTGATAAGCTCTACCGGGTTTCCAACCTATATCAAGGTTATTTATTGCCATGTCTATCACATGGCCCGCAGAATGAAGCCTGCTAAGCAATAATCTTCTTTCTTTGTTTATTTTACAAGTTACTAATTCATCTTTATTAAAGAAACCATTTACAAAGATTCCGATATGCCTTACAATTCCATTTTCTGTTTTAACTTCATTAACAACAAAAGTTGAACTCTTAGATTCAATAATCCCCGTATCACAAGGTTGGCCCCCACCTTGTGGATAAAAAGAAGTTCTATTCAAGATAACAATATTAATGTTGTTCTCAGTATAAATATCTAGAACTTGTGCGTCTGCATCAAGAATATTTAAATCTTCTAAGTAAAGTAGTTCTGTAGATTCCATAAAAAAATTAATCAAGAGAAGTTAATAAAATATTTGAAAAAAAGAATTAATTTTCTCCTGAATTGATATCGCCTACGCACATATATCTGGCTTCATAAACTTCTAGTTCCGCCAACGTGAATATGTTTGAGGTTGGATTGTGGAGACTTAAAACATTAACTCTTATCCATTTTATAGATGTTGGTTCAAATCTTATTTCCTCTACTGTTTGATACTTATTTCTAAGGTTACTTTCATGTATTTTTATCCAATAACCATTTTTACCATCTGTTGAATCTACTGATGTTTCTATTGTGTATTTATTTATATTTCTACCATCATCATTTCCAGCCGAGTTTTGCACTATCTTCATTCTGTTTGACACTGTATCTTTTTCTAATTCAAATGCTGCGGACTGGGGCATTGATATAGGTTGTGAAGACTTGGTTCCACAGCTCCATTGCTTTGATACCTCTATAATACCACCATCAAACAATTGGGCGGCTGTAGCTGTAACTATATCATTAATTTTAAGAGTACATGTTTCTATTGATTTTATTGATTTTAGAGCAACATTGTCAGGATTATAGTCTGATGAGGTGTAACCACAGTATTTTCTAATATCTTGGAAATATTCAAAGTTATGTGCTTCATATTTTTTACAGATGTTATTTATACAGGACTCTGAAGCTTGAATTGCAGAAGAACATCTAGCATCTATGCAGTTTCCACAATTTTCTCCAGAATCTATTTTTTCATTGCCACAAACACCTTTTACTTCAGTTGGTGTTGGGATATCTTTTTGTTTAGTTTCACATTTGTAAGATTTTGAACATAATTGAGTAGTTGCACAATCAAAAGTAGATAAACATTCAACACCACATTTTCCTTTAATAATACCTTCATCGGACTTATCTTTGCATCCGTCTGAAGTTGTTAAGCATGAGATGTAATTAAAACTATTGCAAGAATCAGAAGAGCATTCATCAGTGCATTGAACAGGTTCAATTCCTGGAAGAACTGGTGGTGATCTTTGACATGAGGATATTAGTAAGATTAAAGTTAATGGTACAATAATAAATAAAAACTTCTTCATTAAAGGCACCTCATTTTCGTTAATTAAGTTATTAATTATCATTTATAAAGTTTTCTAAAATGTTTAATTATTTTTTGTTTGAAAATTTAGGCAAAAAGATTTAAATAGGTATAAATTGATAACAGTTTATCATTTACAAAAAGAGGTGATTTAATGGCTAAAGTTAAATCTAGTAATAAAAGAAATAAATCTAGACCTATTGGTGCAACTATTGTTTCTATATATTATTTTCTTATTGGGATTGTTGCTTTTATTGGAGGAATATTATTTTTAACTATAGGTAATATGTTTTTTAGCACTTTTGTTAAAATGCCATTTATGAATGTATTAGGCCCAGTTATTGGAATTGTGTCAATTGTATTAGGCGCATTATATTTAATTATTGCTTATGGACTGTGGAAGTTAAATAAATGGGCACAAATAATAGCTACTATCTTTGCTATTCTGGGGTTATTTGGAGGTCCTTTTGGCATTGTTTTAAGTATAGCAGTAATTTTATTGCTTTGGGTGCACAAAGAAACTAGAATTGCTTTTTCTTAATTTTTTTATTTGAATGGATAATCCCCAGAAAAACAAGCATTACAGCTTTCTTTAGGACTTAAGCCAATTGCTTTGTGCATTCCTTGTAAACTTAAATATAATAAGCTGTCTGCACCTATATGTTGTCTTATTTCTTCAGTAGATCTTTCAGAAGCAATAAGTTCCTTGTATGTTTTCATATCTATTCCATAAGTGCATGGATGCATAATTGGAGCACTTGTTATTCTAATGTGGACTTCCTTTGCACCCCCATTTTTTAATAGACTTACTAAGTATTGTGATGCATTACCTCTAACAATGCTATCATCTATTAACACAACCTTTTTACCTTCAACGTAAATTGGAATAACCTCATATTTTGCTTCAAGCAAAGCTGCTCTCTTACTGGGTTTTGCCATAAATGCTCTTGGATTTGATTGGTAATGCCTTCTAATAATTCCCGGTCTGAGTGGTAGTTTTGCTTCTTCTGAATAACCAATAGCAGCCACATGAGATGAATCTGGTGCGTATACAACTATTGCGTTTTGTATACATAATCCCTGTTCTCTTTCTTCTATGGCTAATTGCCTACCTAAATTATGTCTCGCTTTGGTTACATCTATTTGACCAAACTCGCCTTTTGGAAAGTGAAAATAAATATGTTCAAATATACATGGTGCTTTTCTTTCTTGAGGCATTATATGACTTCTAATACCTTTTTCGTCAACGAATACAATTTCTCCTCTTTCTAGTTCTCTAGTGTGATGATTTTGATTTGGAGGATTTGAATTTTCAGAAACAGCAAAAGCTCCAAGATCATTAGTTGTTATTGATAAAGGCCTAAAACCATATGGGTCTTTTGCAATAACTAAAAGAGGTTCATGGTTTTTTTGTATTATGGCCATACAAATACTCCAAGCTGGATTTAAATTAGATAAACCATTAATTACTTTTTCTTCAAGGGAAGATCCTGATGATCTTGCTATGGCATAAGGTATTAAATGAGTATCTGAATAATAACTTAAAATTTCACTTTCTAAGTTCCATTGTTCTACTAGATTTCTAAACCCAACAATTTCTCCGTTATGTGCAATTACGTATTGTACATTGTCAATGGTTTTTACTATTGGTTGGGTATTTTCTTCTACAACCTCTCCTTCAGTTGGATATCTAACTTGGCCTACTGAGATTTTTGCATCTCTTGGTATTTCGTTGTCTTTAAGAACTTCATTAACAAGACCTTGCCCAGAAAACAATTTTTTTTTAGAAGGGTATACAAATAATCCTGCACCATCTTGCCCTCTATGATTAATTTTAGTTAGTAGTGCTCTTCCTAAATTAAAAGCATCTTCACCGTAAACTGCGCATATACCACACATAAATTTACACCTTGATAATAAAAATAGCCCCACCAGGATTCGAACCTGGGTCAGAGGATCCAAAGTCCCCTATCCTTGACCGCTAGACTATGGGGCTATAAAGAATAGAAACTTCAATATAATATTTAAAGTTAATGGCTTTATTGATGTTAAAAGGATTTAATCAGAAAGAATTAAATACCTTATGAATTAGGTTATTTTTATGACAATTTATGTTGTTGATACAAGTGTTATTATCGAAAAAATAGTTTCAAAATTAGTGAAAAAGAAAGAAATAGAAGGCACTATAGTGGTACCTAATGCAGTTGTCGCTGAGTTAGAAGCCCAAGCAAATAGGGGCTTAGAAATAGGGTTAATCGGCTTAGAGGAATTAGAAGAGCTTCAAAATTTACATAAAGAAAATATAATTGAAATTAAGTTTGTAGGGGCTAGGCCTACACCTAGTCAAATTGCTTATGCTAAATCTGGAGAAATTGATGCTTTAATTAGAGAAATTGCATTTAATGAAAATGCTACCTTAATTACTGCAGATAGAGTTCAAAGACAAAGTGCAAAAGTTTTTGGGATTAATGTAAAGTTTATAGAGACAAGAGCATTAAAAACAAAATTAGAAATTGAAAAATTATTTGATGAAACTACAATGAGTGTTCATTTAAAAGAAGATTCTTTGGCTTATGCTAAAAAGGGAAGTCCTGGGAATTGGAAACTAGAAAAAATAAGTGAAAAAGAATTTACAACTCAGCAAATTCAAGATATGGCAAAAGAAATTGTTGAGGCTACAAAACTGGATCCTAAATCATTTATAGAAATACAAAGACCTGGGTCAACTATTGTACAATATAAAAACTTTAGAATAGTTATTGTAAAACCCCCATTAAGTGATGGTTGGGAAATAACTGCTGTGAAGCCAATTAAGAGATTAAGTTTAGAGGAATATGATATTCCTGACACAATAATGGATAGAATAAAGAACAAAGCTAGAGGGATTATTATTGCCGGTGAGACGGGTAGTGGTAAAAGTACATTTGGAAGGGCTTTAGCAGAGTTTTTTGTAAAACAAGGAAAAATAACTAAAACCATAGAAAGTCCAAGAGATTTAGATTTACCCAATGAAATTACTCAATATGGGAAAAATTTTGCTAGTAGTGAAGAAATTCATGATATAATATTACTTTCAAGACCAGATAATATATTATTTGATGAAATGAGGGATACTCCTGATTTTAGGCTTTATACTGATTTAAGATTAGCTGGAAGTAATTTAGTAGGGGTATTACATGCAGCAGCCCCAATAGATGCTGTACAAAGGTTTATTGGTAGATTAGATGTTGGAATGATCCCAAGTGTCTTAGATACCATAATTTTTATTGAAAGAGGTAAAATTGAAAAGTTATTAACTTTAAGAATGGTTGTTAAAGTTCCCACAGGCATGGTTGAGGCTGATTTGGCAAGACCTGTTGTAGAGATTATTGATTTTATTAGTTCTAAAATTTCATATGAAATATATAGTTATGGAGAAGAAACTGTAATCATTCCTGTGTTTGAAGAAAAACCAAATCCTGCTAAATTACTTGCGGAAAAACAATTAAAACTACAAATGATGAAGTATTGTGATGACGTAGAAGTGCAAATGTTAAGTGATAGTAAAGTTGCTGTTTATGTTCCAGAAAGAGATATTTCTAGAATCATTGGAAAACAAGGGGTTATGATTGAGAAAATTGAAAAGGAATTAGGGTTTTCTATAGATGTTAGGGAATTAAAAGATTTTACTCAAAAAAAGAAAGATATAAGCTATGAGATTAATGAAACTGGAAATTCTTTAATTTTTAAATTTGCAGATAGTTTTACAAATAATTTAGTTTCTGTTTACATTGGTAATGAGGTCCTTTTATCTGCTACTATTGGAAAGAAAGCAGAAATAAAAGTAAATAAAAAAAGTGATATTGGTAGAAAATTAGTTTATGCACTTAATAAAAATCAAAATATTTTTGTTAAATTATAGAAATTATTTATATTTTATAGCTTGCTAGATAAGCTTATAAGATTATTTCCATATTTAAATTCAATGGACGCTGTAGTTTACATAAGGAATAAAATATTGGAGTTCTTCTATAAATTAATTTTCAAAAATATATTTTTTTTATTTGATGCTGAGAGTGTTCATGATTTCATTATAAAATTTGGAAAGTTGTTAGGATCAAATCCCATATCAAAATTTAAAACGAAATTACTTTTTAATTATGAAAATGAAATATTAGAACAAAGTGTTTTAGGTATTAATTTTAAAAATCCTGTTGGACTGGCTGCAGGTTTTGATAAGAATGGGTATTTGATAGATATTTTACCTAATGTTGGATTTGGTTTTGTGGAAATTGGCTCTATAACTGGAGAAAAATGTGAAGGTAATGAAAAACCAAGGTTATGGAGACTAAAAAAATCTAGAGCACTTGTTGTAAATTATGGTTTAACAAATGAAGGATCTGAAAGAATTTCAGAAAGATTGAAGAATAAAAAATGTAATATCCCTTTAGGAATTAGCATTGCAAAAACAAATTCTAAAGAATGTGCAGATACAATCAAAGGAATTAAGGACTATGTGAAGGCTACTAAGAAGTTTTCTAATATTGGTGATTATTTTACAATAAATATTAGTTGTCCTAATGCATTTGGGGGACAACCTTTTCATGAAAAGAGTAAATTAGATTTTTTACTAAATGAAATTGATAAAATAGAAACTAAGAAGCCAATTTTCTTAAAGATTTCTGGTGATTTAAGTTTTAAAGAAATTGATGATATAATTAGTGTTTCTAATAAACATAAAGTTAATGGGTTTATTCTTATAAACTTGACTAAAAAAAGAGATAATAAAAAAATATTAGATAAAGACATTCCTGAAGAAGGAGGGATTAGTGGAAAAGTTGAAGAGGATTTAAGTAATAAAATTATAGAATATGTTTATAAAAAGACTAAAGGCAAATATGTAATTATTGGGGTTGGTGGGATATTCTCTGCTCAAGATGCTTATAAAAAGATAAGATTAGGTGCTTCCTTAGTTCAATTAATTACTGGCATGATATTCAATGGACCACAGTTAATAAGTGAAATAAATCTGGGCTTAGTAAAATTATTAAAAAAAGATGGTTTTAAGAGTATTAACGAGGCTGTAGGCGTTGATTCTAAAATTATTACTAAATCAAGCAAATAGATTCTTCAGAATAGAAAGCTTTTTAACTATAAAAAGGAAAAGTTGCAGGCCATGAATAATATTCAAAAATCAATAGGGTTAGCTGCTGCGAAGATTGCAGAAGATATTGATGCTGATTGTATTGTTTCTGTTGAAAGAGTTTTAAGTGAGAAATATAATGTTGAAGATCCTGATTTTGAAGTTAAAGTTTCTTTTTTTAGAAAGTTTAAGAAAGGCGTTTTTAGGAAAACTGAGTATACAAAAAAGTTGAGGAATTTAGACCAAGAAACAGTAGCTTTACTTAAAGAGTTCTTAATGGATGGAGTTAATAAAGATTATATTAAAAAGGGAGATAGAGTAGTTTGTGTTTTAGATGAGGATATTGGAAGTATTTTAAATGGATTATTAGTTATTGATGTAGATAAATTATTTTTTGATATGAGTACACATAAAATAACTCAAAATGTTACTCCAGGGGTAATTGAATCTGTTTTGTCTATTGCTAAAGAACTATGTCAAGAAGGTAGAGAAGGAAAGAAATTAGGAACAACATTTATAATCGGAAAAAGAGAAGATGTAATTAAACATACTAGACAATTAGTTATAAACCCATTTGAAGGCCATAGTGAAGATTTAAGGAATATAATGGATCCAAATTTAAGAGAAACTATTAAAGAATTTGCCCAATTAGATGGTGCTTTTGTAATCGATAATAACGGGACGATTATCACTGCTGGGGCTTATATTACAGCCAGTCCTGATAATATTGAAATTCCAAGCGGATTTGGAACTAGGCATAGAAGCGCTGCTGCTTTAACTAAAGAAACTGACGCCATTGCAATTGTGGTGTCTGAAAGTAACAGCATAAGAATTCTTAAAGATGGAAAGATTATAATGAGGATTTAGTTCTTAATTTTTCTTAAAAATAAATAAAACATAAATTATTTAAATCTCTAATTAGACTTAACTGTGTGAAAAAGTTAAGTATTATTTTAATTATAATGGTAGTGATTGTTATTCTCCTTTATGCTTTTGCTTTTCCTTATAGTATTAATCAAACATTAAATAGTAATATTGCAGGTAAACCAGACAAAAATTGTAATATTGATTCTGATTGTACTTTAAAGCAAATTGGATGTAGGCCATGTGAATGCTTTGATGTAGTTAACATAGAATGGAACAGTTTTTGTCCATTAAAGAATCCTGGAATAGCAAGGTTTCAATGTAAAATGTGTGCATCTGAAGGTATTGATTTTGATGTTAAATGTGTTGAAAATCAGTGTCAGAAAGTTTGGAGATAATAGTTCAAGTTTTACTTTCTACTGGCTTGTAACCTTTTTCTACCAGCGCTTCTAATAACTCATCGGGAACTCCTCTAATCAAGGGTTGCCATCTTACTGTAATTTGTCTATAATAGGCAGTCCTAGCTGGAGCTTCAACTTCTTGGTTATGTATTTCTGCATAAATACCTCCAATCCCCAACATAAATCTATAAGACACATCATCGCCAAAGGTGTTCTCTAACAACCATGGCATCATTGTGTCTTGAGTGTCTGGTTTCGCTATTTCCATTGTGTGATATAGTGGAGATTGATATACCATAAATCCAATTAAATTTTGTTTAATTTGTTCTGTTTCCATATAAATGCCTTAGTAATTTTAGTATTAAACATTATTGTAATTCAAAATAATAGTCAATAATTAGAAAAGTATATAAATTAGTTATACATTATGTTTAAACATGGTAGAAGTTGAACTTAAGAATTGGGGAAACTCTATGGGCGTAATTATACCTATTGAAAAGATCAAAGAATTAGGTCTTCGTAAAGGAGATAAAATAGATATAGATATAGTAAAAAAAGAAAGAATTGATGGTTTTGGTATAGCTAGGGGTTTCAAGAGATTTAAAGAAGAAAAAGTTAGCGATTTTTGGTAGATGATTTATATTGTTGATAGTCATACATGGATAGAGTATTTCTTAGGTTCTAAAAAAGGGGAAACTTTAAAGAGACTGCTTGTTAATGAAGGAAACAATTTCTTAACAATTGATTGTTGTCTCGCTGAAATTAAAGGATTTTGTCTTAGAAATAATGCAGACTTTGAAGGTTTTTATAAAATAATTAGGGCAAATTCTACAATAATTTCTTTAACCGAATATGACTGGATTATGGCTGCTGAAGAATGTCATAATCAAAGAAAAAAACAAGGGGATTTTGGTCTGATTGACGCTACGATTCTAATAAAGCAAGGTGAATTTAACTGCAAAATAATCAGTGGAGATAAACATTTCAAAGGAATGTATAATGTTTTATTTACTGAGTAATTTTTCATGATTTTCAAAATCTAAACTTTTTTAAGTATAACTATCAAGCTAATTCTATTGAGCCTGTAGCGCAGCTTGGATAGCGCAAACAGCTAAAACTGGCGTTACTGCCTCCTAAGCAGTAGGTCGTGGGTTCAAATCCCACCAGGCTCGCTTAACAAAAAGTTTAATAAAACAAGACCTTGTATTTAGGTATATGCAAGATTGTTTATTTTGTAAAATTGTAGATAAAGAAATTCCAAGCAAAGTAGTTCATGAAGATAAAGTTAGTTTTGCATTTTTGGATATTAAACCATATAATTTAGGCCATACTTTAGTTGTCCCAAAAAAACATTATAGATGGGTTTGGGATATTAAAGAAATTGGGGAATTTTATACTTCTGTTAATAAGATTGCTAATGCCCTTAAACTAGGATTAAAAACAGATTACATAGTTTCCTTAGTTTTTGGAGAAGAAGTAAATCATGCTCATGTCCATTTAATTCCTAGATTTAAAGATGATGGGCATGGAAGTGCAATTAAATTAGGTAATTTCAAAAATATAAGTGAAAAAGAGCAGGGCAATGCAATCAAGAAAATCCAAAGATTTTTATAACTTATTTTGAAGCTATTTCTGTAATTGGCGCTGTAACTCAGTTTGGTAGAGTGCGGGTCTCATGAGCCCGAAGTCGGGAGTTCAAATCTCCTCAGCGCCACTAAACTATATTTTTGATTTAGATATATATAAATAAACATAGACTTAGTAAATGATAATGGCTGCAAGAATAAGATATGGTATTTTATTCGGGATTCTTGGTATTATTCTAGGGATTATTATAGGCATTTTCCTAAGTGTTATGTTATATGGTATTTTTTGGCTTTTTATTTTTGGTGATGATAAATGGCCATCTTATGCATACCCATTAATTTATGTTATAATAACTATTGTTTTTTTAGTGATTGCATGTGTGTTTGTATACCTAGGAGTTAAATATGGCTCAAAAAAAGACCCTAATAAGAAATATAGAAAAATTAAACTAGTCCTGCTTTAATTTCATTTGATATGCTTTTATAATAATATTTTCCCCATTTCTTGATGGATTTTTTATCTAAATGACTTATGTAATCTGCTATTTTTTGACCTGTTAATAATTCTGGAAGAATTACAAAGTCTGCACCTTTTTCATAGAGTGTTTTTAACTCCATTAAATCTCTTGTTGTTACAAAAACTAAGCCATTTTTGTTGAATTTTCTGAAAGTTTTAATTATTTCTAAATTATCTTCTAAATTATGTATTGTAGAAATTACTATTTTTGGTTTTATTTTTAAAAGTTCTTCGATAAAATCTTGATCTGAAACATCTCCATAAATTGCTTCAATCCCTTGTTTTTTTAAATTTGAGATTACATCCGGATTAAAATCTACAGTTAAGAATTTTCTTTTGGATATTTTTAATGACTTAATTATATTATATCCTGTTCTATGACCCCCAAATAAAATAAGTTCATACTTATTCTTTTCTACCTGGTATCTTTCTTCTTTGAGTTTTTTTCTCTCAAAAATTGTCAAGTACCTTGATAAAAATATGTATAATTTGTCGTTGTAAACAATCATATAAGTTGAAATAGTGATTGTAATTAAACCTACTAATGTAATCAAAGTTGCAATTTCTTGAGTTAGATGGCCTACTTTAAGCCCTAAGTTTATTAATATTAAGGAAAATTCACTAATTTGTATTATTGCTAAACTCACTAAGAAGCTTGTTCTTTTTTTATAACCTAACAATGCTACAATAATTAATAATATTACAAGCTTACCAATTATTACAAAAGCGGATAAAATTAATGCAGGTATGATAATAGAAGAAATTGAGTCTACAACCATACTTATCCCTAAGTTAACAAAGAATATAACAATAAAGAAATCTCTAAGAGGTTTAATTTTATTTAATATAACATAATTAAATGGTAGGACTGTTAAACTTACACCCGCCAAAAAGGCACCTATTTCTACAGATAAGCCTAACATATATGCTAAGGAGGATAAGAAAAAACACCATGCAATACTTGATATAAACAATATTTCTTGTGATGAGGAAATAATATTAAAAATCTTTCTTAACAAATATTTACTTGATAACCAAACAAAGGCAATTAATGCAACCCCTTTAATAATTATTAATAAAGCTGAATTAATACTAAAATTTCCATTCCCTATACTAGTAATAAATATTAATGATATTATTGCAACAAAATCTTGCACTAATAAGAGTCCTACAAGAATTTTACCGTATAATGTGTCTATATCATTTTTATCTGATAATAGTTTTACTATTATTACTGTACTACTGAAGGTTATAGCAAGAGAAATGTATAAAGACTCAACATTTGAAAAACCAAGTGCTTTTGACAACAAATAACTAAAGAATGTTGTGACTATAATTTGTAGTATACCTATAATAATTGATGATTTGCCCGTTCTCTTTAAGGTTGAAAAATTCAAGTTAAGTCCTATTAAGAATAATAAAAAGGCTATGCCTATCTCTGCAAATAAATGAATAGTTTCTGTGGGCGTTGCTATGTTTAAGAATAAAGGACCAAGTAAAATTCCAGTTATTATGTAAGCTAAAATTGAAGGTTGTTTTAATAATTTTGCAATTATGGATAGAATGGTGGCCAATAAAAGTATTAAACTAATTTTAAATAGTAAGCTTGAGCCAAAATTAGTAAACACCTCTTCTAATACCATTTATCAAAAAGTGATTTAACTATTTATAAATTTAATTCTTTTTAAAAATAGAATTATAAAAATAATTTTATTTCTTGGCCAAAGTTATTTCTATTGTACTTACTCTAATTGTCTTTTGTTCTTGGTTTTCAAATTCTTCTGAGTCAATTTTAATGTGTTTAACTTCTACGGTGTTTTCTAAGAATCTTTTTGTTGCAACTTCTGCTATGTCAACTGCTCTAGAAATAAACTTTCCCCTTGCTTTAATCACAACTTCTGTTGCACCTTGTGTTGTAAACTGCATTACAACTCCAGTTACATAGTTCATAAATGGTTTCCCACCAACAAATACAACATGGTCATCTGCGCCTTCTGCCATTTTGAGTTACCTCCATCAGCCTTGCTTCTTATCTTTCATTTCTTTTTGTCTTTTTAGTCTAGTTAAATAACCTGCAACGTTATTCCTAAGTTTTTTAGAAGGAATATCTGCATAATTATCAGCTATTTTTTTATTTGACTCAAAATCTGTTTGAACAATGTCTGTATTTTTACTGAATATTTCAATTGCAGTTCTTTTTACTAATATTGTTTTTATTCTTCCCATATTGCTACTTAGTCAGGATAACTTTATAAATCTTATGTTTTCTTACGTTTAGTTTTATTATAAGATGAAAGTTTACTCATTCTAGCTGCGTAATTTAATGGATTTTTGAATTTCTCGCAGTATGTACATTTTATCCCTAGATTAAGATAATAAGATTCGTTATCACAGTTGGGAGGCATGATATCTTGTTTTTGCCTTTTGTGCCAACTTAATTGAGTTTTAATATAAGGTTCTGGTAATGGTTGATAATTTTTTTTATTCCAGTCAAGAAGTAGAGGTTCGATGTCTTCAAACAAATAGTTTGATTTTCTGAGGAAAGTTATTAAGACAAACAAAGCACGTTTTCTACCATCTGTTTTTATTCCTGCCAAGATTTTCTTAATACAATCTGGAAAGAACTTATCGCTTATTTTTATTGTATCTTGTTGAGATTTAATATATAAAGGTCTTTCTGTTTCTGGAGTTTTCTGCTTTGCCTGCCAATCTAATGTCTGAATAAATAAATGCTTGGCTTCATTTTCCTTAAATTCTTCTGGGTTTAGAAATTGATTTTTCACCTCTATATCTTCTAGAATTGCTTGTTTTTTATTGAAAGTTTTCAGTTCATTTTTTGATAGTGGTATGCTAGCTAAGCCTGATTTTTCATTTATTGAATATGGTGCTCTAAACATATGTCTACTTGATATTAAAACAGAATCTATATCTATTAATGAAAATGGATTAAAAACATTTGATTTATAGTATTCTTCTTTTTTTATATTAAACGTACTTTCAATTTCATTTAATGAATATTTATCTAGAATTCTTTGAGATAAATGATCCTTAATCATATTCTTAATAAAATTTGCTATGTATCTTGATAATTCTGGAAACATTAATCTAATTTCCACGTCATTTACTTTTTTTGGAAAGGAATTATATGGAAGAGCAATATGTAGACCTTTATTGCCTGAAAATTTAATACTGGGATTATAGATTTCATAATAATCTAATGCCTCAATTATTATTTCTGCGGCAATTTTGGCTAATTCAAAATCAACCCCATCTAAATCAAGAACTAGGTCCCAACCAATTCTTAAAGAATCTAACTCTTTTTTAGACATTCCTGTTTTAAGGTGAAGAGGATTTGACCATAATTCCTCTGAAATATGGAAAGATGTTGCTCCTTGCTGAGCAAGTCCTACAATATCATTTTCAAATTGTAGGACATCTGGTCTTCTACCAAAACCTTTATCTCCTAACTTAAATGCTACTTCTCTATTTTTACACACAGCAAGTATTGCTTTTTTAATGTCACTCCTAGAATAGTATTTAATAATATCTGTCATTTTACATTTATTGTAATAAGTGTTGTCTTTTGTTTAATTGATCTATTACTGCTATTAATTGTTCTCTAAGATTAGTTTCAGCATCTTTAAGTTCCTGCATTCTTTTATTTAATATCTCTTTAGTTTCTTCTATGCCCTTAGTTATAGAAATATTTGAGCCTACGTTTACAACTAATTGTTTTACATCTTGTAATTTAGCTTTGATAAAGACTCCCGGGAGTATTTGAGCTAAAATTGTTGAGTCTAATTTTACTTTATGGAACTCATCTAAGTATTCGAGTTGATGACTAATTTCATTTATTTGATTAGAAATTAAACTAACTTGTTCTTGTAATTGTTGAAAATGGGCCGTAAGAATTTGTGCTTCAATATAGTGCTGTTGTGTTTCATTATCACTTTTTGGCATTATTTTTTATAATATTTTTTTTTAAGGGTTTTTTAACTTCTTCTTGATCTTTTTTTGGCTTAAAGTTCTTAATAAATTTTTGATCTTTTTTTACTTTTATTTTAATTGTATCTAATGCTTTTTTAACTTCTTCTGTGGATGCTTTTTTAGTAATTTTTAACATATTGCTTGTGGGCTCTAAATGTTTTATGTTACATCTTTTCCTTCTAACATAACCATCTATAATAACATAATTACTATCAATATTGTCTATTACTACCGCATAATTACCTGCATCTCTTCCTGCAATTTTTATACAAACCCTACCTATATCCATTAACATTTTATTGTCTAAGCTCCTTAAGTTTAATCCTTGAACAAATGGAACATAAATTACCCCCATATGGTCTAGAAACTGTTTTCTTTGATTTTGGAAGATTTTTGAATTTTGATGAAATCTTCCTCGGTATACCATGTAATTCTTTTTTACAATTACTACATTTTAATTTAGCAGGAGCCCTTCTTGAATAGTGTATTACTAACTTACCCCCAGGTGTTCTAATGTTTTTTCTTCTAAATGACCTTGATTTTGTTTTTGCAGGCAACATTTTAATAATATACTTTTAAAACTTTTTTAAATATTTGGTTAAATATTAGAGATATGATGACATATACTCCTAGCCATCCAAATCCGTTATCTAATCCTATCTTAGGAATGTTGAAGGGTAAACTTAATATAACTTGCGAATCTGTAATTGACTTTCTGATCCACCAAAAAAGGATAATCAAAGGTAAAAAATTAATTAACATAGGTTTAAATGTATGTTTCATTTGCTCTATTGATGTTTGAAACATTCTTTTCTGCATTTCCATAATTTTTTCTGGGTTATCTTTATTTATTTTGGACTCTTCCTTAATTTTTTTTCTTAGTTCAGATTGTTCCTCTCTTAATCTTTTTAGTGACTCTTGATTTGTTAGATACTTATAAGATAAAGTAACTAAGAAAGAAGCAATTATAGACATCAAAGTTACAAAGAGTAATGGACTTGATTGAATCAATGACATAATTATTCCCCCATCATTTTTCTTAGTGCAGGATGCATATCCATCATATGTTGCTGAGCAATTTCTTCATATAATCTATAGATAATCATAACTGATAATAATATACTAGTACCATTTGTTAGAGCACCAATTAAATCTGCTGACGCTGCTAGAAAACCAATTGCTATAGCACCCATAACAGTTAAAGGTTTAATATACCTATTTAATAGTCTTTCTAATACTCTTTCATCCCTTCTAAAACCAGGAATTTGCAAACCTGAGGCCATCATTTGTTTTGCTTGACTTTTTGCATCCATTCCAGATGTTTGAACCCAAAATACTGAAAAAACAACAGATCCTAGTATTAAAAATAATGCGTAAACTAATGCATGAGCCAAGTCTATTGGTATAAAAGAGCCCCTAATTAAGCCACCAACTAAATCTGGGGGAAATAACCATGCTACTAATCCTGTTGAAGGTGTATTTCCTGAAAATGTTCCAAGAAGAGGGTGGCCAGATTTCTCTAACAATCTTGCCCACAACTGGACATTTGCCAATAATGCGGCAATTAAAATAACAGGAATATTACTTGTGTAAATAAATTTCAATGGCCATCTAATACCATGACCTCTAATGCTTCTTATACCACCAAAACTTAGTGGAATTTCGACTTTCATAGCTTGTGCATAAACTGCTATAACAAAAATTAGAATTGTCGAAAATATACCTGCAAAGGCAAGTAAAGCACCTCTTGGGTCTTGATTAATTAAAGAGGTTATCATTACTAATAGTGCACCAACAGGTGGTTGACCAGAACCAAAGGCCCATACACCACTTAATGATAATGGAGAGAATATTCTTATTATAATCTGTTGAGAAACACCAGCTACTATGAATAAACTTATACCAGAACCTAGACCCCATTTATTTATTACTTCATCCATGTATAAAACTAGAATTCCTCCAAGAAATAATTGAAAGATTAAAATTATTGGAGAGATTCCTTGTGCAGGTGCAAGTCCGCCCATTACTACAAATATTATTGATTCAAAAATGATAAAAAATATTGATAATAATTTTTGTATACCTTGAAAAGTTGCCCTACCTTCATGAGTGGTTTGGTCTATTTTTAAGATACCAGAACCTGCAAGAAGTTGTAAGACTATTGAAGCTGTAACAATAGGGCCAATACCTAAAGATAGTATTGAACCAAAAGAAGCACCCAAAATAATAGAAAGTTGTTGAAATTGTGATAAAGCATTTTCACCTAAACCAAAAAGTGGAATTGCTGAAAGGATAAAAAAAGCAAATAAGATTATTCCAGTCCATTTTAACTTCTCTTTGAAAGGTAGTTTTTTTTGTTCAGGTCTTTTAACTTCAGGGAGTATCCTTATGATATTTTGAAACAAATTAGGCATTGCTAGTTTCCTCTGTTACTAATTTATTTTTCAAGATTACTTTTCCACCTTTTGCTTCGATCTTAGATATTGCATTCTTGGATGCAAAGTTACATATAAGATTCATTCTTTTTGTTATATTCCCTGAGCCTAATATTTTATCAATTCCTAGTTTGGTAAGATCAATTGTGAATACATCCTTTTCTTTGTTAATACTTAACATCTTTGCATGATTTTCAAGATAAAATAAATTTATTATTTTTAATTTCTTTTTTAAAGAGCTAAAACCTTTTTTCCCAAAATATGCGTTCCCATGATTTTTTAATATACTTATTTTTTTTTGGTCTGCTCTTTTACCAGTGCCGGCCATCCCAACGCCCCCCCTATTACCGGAGCCCCTGTGTTTCTTTTTAGCTCCCCAGCCATGAGTTGTTTGAGCTCTCATCCGATTTGACTTCTTCCGTCTATGTTTTAACCTTAGCATTTTAAATCATTCTCATAATCAGTTCATTGATTTTATCTTTTCTATAACCTAGTGAACCGCCTTGTGAAAAAGGAACCTTTATACCTTTATTCTCAAATCCTTTAATAGGAGGTTTAAGTCTAAAATAAGGTTTTAACCCAGGTATATCTTTTAATTCTTTTTTAAATAACATAAATTCTTTTGAAAACTCATCCATAGATATACCTAATTTCTTTTTTACATAATCTTCAGTTATTGTTTGGTTACCGGGGAGTTTTCCTCGATTTTTAAGTAATGTATTAAAAATGGTTTCGTTTAATTCCCCCCAAGTTATATAATCTTTTGCAGTATTTAGCATTCCTAAATATGAAGGATTAGCATCTAAAATAACACAAGAATTTCTCTTAAATAGATGTATCATTTTAAGTGTGTCCTTTACTTTTCTACTTAAACCAATTTGGCCTCTGATTCTAATAACTGCAAGTTTAATCATTTTAAATACTACCTTCCACTAATCCAGATAATTTATAGTAAGTCGGCTTTACCTTAGTTTTCGTTAATTTTTTAAGGGCATCAAAATATGCGTACATCAGATTTATTTTAGTTCTTGTCTGGCCAAATGTTTTTGAATGAATATCTTTAATTCCTGCTAAGCTTAACAACTTCCTAGTTTCTTTTTCTGTTGCTAGACCTGTGCCTTTGGGAGCAGGCATTAGTTCTACTTTAACACTACCGCATCTTCCATAAACTTTAAATGGAATTGAGTGAGGTGTACCACAAGAGCATGCCCAACTTCCACATCCTCTTCTAATGGTTATAATGCTTGTTTTAGAGGCTCTAGTCGCTTTTTCTCTGGCTGGGACAGTTTCTTTAGCTTTACCTAATCCAATACCAACATGGCCATTCTTATCCCCTACAATTACTAATGTAGAAAATTTTGGTTTATTCCCTTCTTTGGTTTTTCTTTGAGTTTGACGCCATATACTTCTTTTCCCTCCGCCAAATTTTCCTTTGGATTGACCAATTAAAGCAAAATCAGATTCCAGATTTGGAATTAACCTATCTACAATTTGCGCTTCTAATATTTTTATACCCGATACAAGAATTTGATCTATATCTGTGATTTCCTTGTTTAGAACACTCAAACCTAGTTTAGTTCTTGGCTTCCACCCATCAAAATCTTCTTTAATGACTACCCCAACAGGGGGGATCTCTTCTTCTTCTGGAACAGGTACTGTAAGAATTTCTTCTTCTGGTAACTTCTTTGCTTCTTCTTCCATTTATGTCTCCTTACTAATAAGATTTTTAATTTCTTTATGAACAATTGTTATTTTGTTCAAATCTAAATTTTTCTTTTTATATGATAAAAATTGATTACTCTCGATTGTGTTTATTTTATTGAAGTAATTTTGTATGTCCGTACCAATTAGACGTGATTCTTCTGGGAATATACCTTCATTTTTATGATTGGTATTGATGCCTGCATCTATCAATCCCTTTAAAGCTGCATAACTCCTTGACTTTTTAATTGGGGAGAAAATACCAAAGTCTATTATCACATTACTTGTATTTAATTTTAATAATTTCCTACCAAAAAGATAACCAGTTAGGTAAGCAGATGGTATATTCCCCCTATGATACGGCCAGCCGAATTTTTTTAACTCTGTGGAATGTGTTGACACGGAGATCCTATCTTGTTTAGTATCAAAAGTCACAAGTTGTAATAATATACTATTTAGATGTGTCCTTATAACTACCCTTGGTTTCCTTGAGGATAGATACTTAATCCTTTTAATATAATTAGTTTTTTTCTCTAACTTTCTTCGATACCTAATTGTGTATTTCTTACGTCTTAACATTTTTCTCCATAGTAAGGTTATTTTCTTTAATGAATATTTTTATATGCCTTCTGTTTCTAAAAAAACCACCAGATATTTTCCGGTATAAATTTCTATATGAATCTGGAGCAATAATATTTTTTCGTTTTAAAGTTGTGAGCAAATCCCGTTGGGTTCTAACTTTAGTCATCCATACTTTCTTAGAGGGATTTCTAGCTGTTTTTTTACCTTTTCTTGAACCTAGTCCTCTGCGCCTCCCAAGTTGCCTTTGATGTACTGTAAATTTAGCTCTAAGCCTTGAAATTCCTTTTTTCTTCTTGGCTATTATTAAACCATTCTTTATTAAAGACCTAATATCTGCTTTAGTTATTGCTTCTTTAATCTCAGATAGTTTGTCTACATTAAAAGATACTCTGTCTGCACCACACTTCAATATTTGTGCTGCAATTTTTCTTTGTACTTTTAAATTCATTGTCTTTTCCCCGCTGTTATTTTTGTTCTTGTGATATTTTCCCTAGGGGACTTATCTGGAGTATCTATTACATCTTTATGTTTTATTTCGTGTTGGTGCAAAAGAATATCCTTTTGGTCCTTATCAAGTTCTCCTTTAATATCTTTCTTAACTTCTACCTTCTCTTTTTTTGGTTGAGATTTTACTTGTTGCTTAAGCTTTAATTGTTCTAATTTTTTCTTTTTTCTTGCGTCTATTAATTGTTCTAATTTTTGTTTACTTGAAGCTAAATCTTTATTGTTGAGAACATTAAAATTCATTTCACGAGCTTTATCGAGCATTGAAATCTTATTTTTTATTCCAACTCCAGATTTAAAAATTAAGGAATTCTGTTGAGGATTAAGCTTTTCTATCTCCTTTGTATTTGAAACAAGAACTGGAATGAATCCCATTTTATCAGTGTTGCGCACTTTTCTAGGTGACCTATACCCTGTAGAAGGGTTCTTGATATGCCCTTTTCTTTTGAGTCTTAATTTGTTATGAAGTCCTCTTGGCTTTCTCCAGACAGATTTTAACTTTAGTTTGGAATAGTTCCTTCTTAGAAAATTAGGTTTCTTCTTTTTACTCTGTGCCCTAATTTTAAGTAATTTTTCTTTATCCATTTTGTACACCCTTCTCTATCATCCAAATACCATCCATAAACCGTCTTCTATCTTTATTAGTAATCCTTGTTGATTGTTCAATGATAGAACTCATCTTTCCGGCCAATTCTTTATCAACGCTAGAGACATTTATTATATCGCCGTTTACTGTTACCTTAACATTCTTAATAATCTTGGCCTTTCTAGGTATTTTTTCTCCCAGAAAATTTTTTATTAGTAAATGATCTTTATCTATGGAGACAGTCATTGGGAAGTGACCTGAACATATCTTTAATTTGTAGTTGTATGATTTGACAACGCCGTTTACCATATTTTTGATATGTGCTTCAAACGTATTCAACATCTTCTTTTCTCTTTTAGAAACATTTCCCAATGTTTTTAACATTATTTTGTTACTTTCCAAACTAATAATAATCCTGGGATGTGCAAATATTCTTGAAGTTGTACCTTGCGGACCTTCAATATTTAATAGGTTTCTTTCAAAACTAGTTTTGACAGATTCTGGAATTCCAATTTCCGATGAGTATTCCTTGCGCGATGACATATTAATAACAATAAGCTAATAATCTCCCCCCTAACCCTTTATCTACTGCTTCTAAATGAGTCATTATGCCTTTCTGTGTAGATACAATTAAAATCCCAAAATTTTTTGCTGGTAAAAATCGCTTTTCATACTTTTCAAAATTATCTTTTTTAACAGAAAACCTTGGCTTTATAGAACCACATTTATTGATTTTTCCTAATAAAAATAATTTTAATTTTTTATTATTGGTTCCCTCCACTTCGGAAAAGTCTCCAAGGTATTCATTATTTTTCATAACATTAAGAACTTCTTTAATAACCTTTGATGATTGACTAATTATACATTCAGATTTTCCAACTTTTTCATTATTTAAAATA
>Ga0209541_10005902_pt1 | contig 21167 bp, 23 predicted proteins | sample RifCSPlowO2_01_FD_184027 | JGI IMG/M metagenome (GOLD analysis project Ga0209541, IMG submission 184027) | Groundwater microbial communities from Rifle, Colorado - Rifle CSP2_plank lowO2_0.1 (SPAdes) (version 2) | ecosystem: Environmental > Aquatic > Deep subsurface > Groundwater | place... | reverse complement strand
CACCATGCGGCCGAGACTATTTATCACTATTTCTGGCACACTTTTGCCGATAAAATAATCGAAGGATCAAAAGGACGCCTAAATTCAGGCAATCTTCAAGAAAAAGGAGCTACGCAAGAAGTGCTTCTCGAAATCCTTAAAGAATCTTTAAAAATGCTCCACCCGTTTATGCCTTTTGTGACTGAAGAAATCTGGCAAAGGCTCCCCGCCCCGCCTTCGCCAAGGCTTCGGCGGGCAAGCAAAAACCTGTTAATGGTTGAAAAATGGTAATCAGCCTGCCCCTAATTCTCGGTATTATCCCCCCGCTCCTCTGGTTGGTTTTTTTTCTCAATGAGGATTGGCGCCACCCCGAACCGAAAAGGTTAATTTTGCTCTTATTTATTGCTGGCGGCGTAGCAGCCGTTTTAGCGATTCTCCCCGAGTATTTTATTGATAGAAAATTCCCCCTAGCACCCGGCGTGCCGCCCGAACTCTCGCCCCTGCTTTTTCCCTTCGCTTTAATTGAGGAGCTAGCTAAGTTCGGGATAGTTTATCTAATCGTCAGGCCGAATAAATACTTTGACGAACGGGTTGATGCGATGATTTATATGATAACGGCTGCCCTGGGTTTTGCCGCCCTAGAAAACGTACTCAATCTTTTCGGCAATGAGGCTATTGTTGAGGTGGCCCTGCTTCGAGGCATCGGCGCGACCCTACTTCATGCCTTGGCGGCCGCTGTTCTCGGCTTTTACTGGGCGAAGGGCAGAATCGCAACCGGCATCATCGGCGCCACCCTGCTTCACGGTTCTTTCAACTATCTCATTTTAAAAGTGGCGAGCACTGTCCTTTATCCTTCGGTTCTCCTCTTTCTCGCCGCTATTTTCGTCTTCCGGGATTTTGAAATTTTAAAAGACGAGGATTATTTAGCTTCGAGAAGAATCCTGCCGAAAAGCAAAGCGGCCCCAACCACGAAGTGAATACCCTCACCCCATAGCGGAGCCGCTTTAGCGAACGGGCACATCATCACACCCCCTCGAAGATGGTCGCGATCCGCTTATTCAGACGGAGAAGGGGGCCCTCTTCGAACCCCTTCGCGACGAGCTTGTCGAAGGACTCAAGCACCCGCTCCCCCGTTGCCACTCGAGCCTGTCGATTACCGTAGCCGGCTCGGGCCAGCCGGAACCGAACGAGACGCGAGAAGTGGTCAGCGAGGAGCTCCATGGCCTCTTCTACAGAGATCTCGGACGAGCCGGGCGAATTCTGTGCCAACCAACGTCGTAGCTCGACAAAGCTGGCCTCGATCTCGCCGACTCGCTCCTTCCGAGCCCTCTTGTAGAGGTCGGACCGCTTGAGAATGACAAGCGCCCTCGCCCCAACTGCTCCAGGATCGATCCCTACAGGCTCCAGGGACTCGTCTCCAGGATTCGCCAACGCGAGTGCCATTTGCTTTCACCTCCTTTCTTCAAATCGTGCCCGTGTATTTCAAGGTACGGGCAAAGGACAGTTGCTCTATTTTGAAGGGGAAAGCTCTAATCGGTCAACTTGACCTATTCGACTTAACAAGGTTGAAAATTTTTGTCTTTCCTAATCGGTTTTTGTATATTTTTGTATAATGAAAGCGATGTTTAAACGAGATCGAGGCAAAATGCCGATGGTGAGGCCGGCCGAAGAATTTGCGGCCAAGGAGGTCGAGGGCCAGTTAGCCATTGACGTTTATCAAACGCCGGATGAAATTATCGTTGAGTCAACCATTGCCGGTGTTGAACCGGGCGATTTAGATATTGATGTCACAAGCGAATCGGTCACGATAAAAGGGGAAAGAAGAAAAGAGGAGAAAATCATTGATGACGATTATTTTTATCAGGAATGTTTTTGGGGACGTTTTTCAAGGCAAGTCATTCTCCCCCAGGAAGTGGATCCGGAAAAAACGACTTCCTCAATTAAAAATGGGGTCCTCATTATTCACCTGCCCAAAATTCACCGCGACCGCGCCAGGAAAATAAGCGTTAAGAAAGAGTAGGAAATTTTTTGTTTAGTGGGCAGGGCGGGAATCTCACGTCGCTCGTATCCACTCGCTCCCACGAACCCAGCGGTTCGTGTACTCCGCCACGGGAAAACTCCCGTTTTCCCGACCCCTTTCCCTGTTCGACTCCCGTCAAAAGATAAAAATAATCCATCCTTGTGATGGATTATTTTTATTTGGTGGGCAGGGCGGGAGTCGAACCCGCACGAGATTTTACTCTCATTGGGGCTTAAGCCCAACGCGTCTACCAGTTCCGCCACCTGCCCAATCGACAGAGGCCTGGGCGGGAATCGAACCCACGTATAGGGGTTTTGCAGACCCCTGCCTTACCACTTGGCTACCAGGCCGTTTGTAGCCTAATAATAAAGTTATTCTTTCTCTTCCTCAAGTAATAATTTTTCAATTCGGGCCGCTTTTTCCGGGCCCTCATCCAGTTCAAATTCGAGTCGAGGCACAGGCCTGAACTTCAATCGCTCCCGTAAAAGCTTCTCCGCTTCCCAATGGGCACGATCTAGCTTTTTTAAGGCCTCGGCCGCGGCTTCCTTAGGAATGACGCTAACACCAACCTTGGCTTCCGAGAGGTCGGCGGTTACCTTAACGTTAGTTAGGGTGACCAAACTCCCCGAGGGGCGCTCTAGCCAGCGCTCCACAATTTCGCCTAATTCTTTTTGAATCAGGCTCTCAATTTTTAACAAACGACGTGATTCCATAGCAACGATGCTAATATACTGATTCTTACTAATGATACTAATCCGGAGGCTATCTGTCCTACCATTGACAATCTAATAGAATTATGCTTTACTTGCGCGGACTAGACTCGCTTTAGTCGCTCGGCCGCATGGTGTGGCGGAGAACAGTACCCGAAAAAGGAGGCGAAAAACCGTGGGAAGGACAGATCGACTCGAGAAGGTCCTCGACCTCTCTATGGCCATCGGCAGCACTCTGATGATCGCCCTATCGGCCGCAGTGACGCTCATGAGCGTCCTGAGTGCGAGTCAGAGCAGGTGGCTCTGGCTGTTGGCCCTCATTATGTTCTCCTTGACGGTCCTCTTGGTCAAGGAGTTCGAAGGTGTCCGTCGCTTGATCCTGTTCCTCTACCGGTTCACGCGGCGACTAGACCCGCTCGCCGAGCGCGCGAACCACACCGCGATCGGCTTCAGCGGAAACATCTCGATGCTTGACCACAGCATCGCCGAGGAGCGGGAGCTGAAGCCGCTGAACCGCTTCGAGCGATGGCTGCTCAAGCCCGCGATCGAGGCCGAGCAGAAGAGGCGTCGCGAGGCCTGGCGCCAATCGATCATCGAGGTCACTGGCGACGACCCCGACACCGACTGGCTGTGAAAGTACCCGAGCCCGGGCAGAAATGCTCGGGCTCACGCTTTTATAAAATCGCCGACAGCAATTTCAACACTGGTTCCAATAAGCAGGCCGCATTCGTTGCCTGCCGGAACTTCTTTCACATCGTTTTTATCAAGCTGAAGATTTAAAATCCTGCCCCGCCCGAGTATTTCCTCGCCCCGCTCGATTTCGATGCCAGCCCTCACCCTCAGTATCCCCTCAACTACTTTTCCGCCAATAGTTTGCTTGGTCTTAGTTTTACTGAAAACAGCCAACACCTCCAATTTTCCGACGACCGTTTCCTTTTTGCCGGCCTCAAACAGACGCTCCACTTCTTCGAGTAATTTATAAATAATGTCAGAAGTCAAAATTTTAACTTTTTGAGAATCAGCCAGCTTCGCCGCCGCCTGATTAGGCGAAGTTTTAAAACCAATAATGTAGCTTTCGGTGGCTTTAGCGAATTTAACATCGCTATCGAAAATTTCGCCGATGGAAGAAGCCTTCACCTCGACTTTCCCAGCCAAAAGCTGATTAAGGGCTTCAAGCGAACCGGCAGTATCAGCTTTCAAAATAGTCTTAGGTAATCCATTGGTAATTTCTGTTGTTTCCGGCGTTTTTACTTCAGCTGAAGGAGGGGTTCCGCTTACCTTCTCTAGAATAGCGACATCAACCTTACCGGCCCAGAATTCCTCGCCTGATTTGGGTAAATCATCAAAGCCGATCACTGCAAGCGGCGCCGAAGGATGAGCCTCTTTAATTCGCTTGCCCAGGAAATCTTCAAGAATCTTTACCTTGCCCGATGTCGAGGGCGTCACAATCTCATCTCCCTCGTGGAGCACGCCATCTTTTAGAACGAGATGGGCCATAACCCCCCGCCGACTATCTTTCTTGGTCTCGATCACAAAGCCGTTAGCCTTAGCTTCGGGGTCGTATTTCAAATCCGCCACCTCGCCGGCAAGGATAATGAGGTCGAGCAATTCTCCCACCCCTTCGCCAGTTGTGCCGGAAATCCCATGCCAGGTGACATCGCCCCCCATTCCTTCGAGGAAAACGTCGGCGGCAACAAGCTCATTTTTTACCTTATCAACGTTAGCCGTTGGTTTATCAATTTTGGTAATGGCTACCACAAACGGCGTTTTTGTTTCTCTTAAAATCGTGATTGCCTCGGTTGTCTGTGGCTTCACCCCTTCATCGGCCGCCACAACGAGAATAGCGAGATCGGCAGCCGTAGCTCCCCTCACCCTCATTGTCGAAAAAGCCTCGTGCCCAGGCGTATCAATAAAAGTAATTTTGCGCGCTTGCCCTGAGCCTGCCGAAGGGTACTCGACTTCATAAGCGCCAATCGATTGAGTAATGCCGCCCGCCTCCCGACTGACTAGGTTGGTTTTCCTAATGTAGTCGAGCAGGGTGGTTTTACCATGATCAACATGCCCGACCACGGCCACGATCGGCGGTCTGGGCAACAACTTTTCCTCGTTTTTGTCAGCCATTGCTTTTTAAAACTAGCACCTCGATCGACCAACGACAAGCACTATCGAATAGACTTTTACTCATTTTTAGCTAGAATCTAGCTAGGATTATCTTGGAGGAGTCGCATAGTGGTATTGCAACGGATTGCTAATCCGTGGGGAGTAATCCCTTCGTGGGTTCGAATCCCACCTCCTCCGCACTTCGGCAAGCTCAGTGCAAGCAACTATGAACGGCTATAAAATGTATGTGGCACGTATACCTGCTTCTTTGTGATCAGAAAACTTTTTACGTTGGTATTACCGATAACCCCATGAAAAGGTTGAGGGACCATAAGGCCGGCGGGTCGCTTTTCACAAAAAAGTTTTCTGATATTAGGTTTGTCTACTGCGAGAACTATTCAACCAAGCATAAAGCTGTACTGCGCGAGAAACAAATTAAAGGATGGTCACACACAAAGAAGCAACTGCTGGTTGACGGGAGGTTGGGATATAATATTTGTACTGAGCTTATTGAAGTTCTTAGTAGGGTGGGATGACTTGCCCCGAGCACGCCGAGGGGAATCCCACCTCCTCCGCCAGTTGGGAAATGACCCCAAAAATACCGAGACAACTACAAGACCTTTTTAATGGCTTTGATAACTGCGATCGTTGTCGAAGGGAAGCCAACCCGCTTAAACACATTTTAGGAGGCGGTTTATTTAAAAATCCGAAATATCTTTTCTTATTTATCAACCCCACCCGCCAAAATATCTCGAGTCATGAAAAGTACGGGGGCAATAGACGATATCCATTTATAGGAGTTAGAAGCTTTTGGAAGTTGATGGCTGGGGTCGGGATTATCGAAGATGATATTATTAAGGACATCTATGCTTTTGGCTGGAGAATAGAACACGAAAAGATTATCGAGGAAAACCTAAGAAAAAAGAGTGTCTATATAACTAACTTGGTCAAATGTGCCCAATCGCATCCTAATAATCCATCATCGGAAATCATTTCGGAAGAACTAAAATCGCTTGGAGAAGAAATAAAAATTATTAATCCGAAGTATATTGTGACCTTCGGCAAACTGCCCACGAAAGTAATGACTGGCTTAGATTTAAAACTGGCGGATTACCTAGGGGCTATCGAAACGAATGATTATGTTCCCCTAAAATCCGTGGACATTGCTGGCCGTCAATTTAATGTTCTTCCGTGCTACTTCCCGGTAGGACGAGGAAATCGAACAGGAGCGATTCGTATGCTGAGATTTATTACGGATAATTTCTAGGCCTTTCCCTCGCCGAGGAGCGGCTAAAAAGTCTATAATAGAACAATATTATGGAAATCCAAAACGTAGAGCTTCATCGGGTGGTGGCGACGGCCATCGTCCACAAAGACGGAAAATATCTGATAACCAAACGTTCGCCCGAAAAAAAGGTCTGGCCTGACAAATGGACCGTACCTGGCGGCGGACTTGAGGTTAGCGACTATATTAACACTCCCTCAACTGTGCCCACGGAAAAAATCTGGTACTACGCCTTGGAGAACACGCTCCGCCGAGAAGTTGAGGAAGAGGTTGGTGTCGAGATGGGTAAGATCGACTACCTCTTAGACCTATGCTTTATTAGACCCGACGATATTCCGGTCATTACTCTTAGTTTTTACGCCCCCTGGAAATCCGGCGAGATTAAGTTAAATCATGAAAGCGTTGACTATGCCTGGACTACGGTTGAAGAGACGAAAAATTACGAATTAATCGAGGGTATCGGCCAGGAAATCGAAATGGTTGATAAACTTTTAAAGGGGGCGACTCCGGAAACAGTCAGATTCCATGGCTAGAACCGCACCGAGCGTTTCTCCTGAAGAATATTTTAAAACACCGGTTAGGACCCTGATTAAACAACGGGCGCCTTGGTTGGTTCTGGGACTCGTCGGCGGTATTTTTGCTGCCCAAATCATCGGCTTTTTTGAACAAACGCTCGAGACCCAGCTCATTCTCGCCGCCTTTATTCCCCTAATCACCTATATGGCTGATGCCATCTCGACCGAAACTGAAACTATTTTTGTGAGAGACATCGCCCTCAATCCCAAAATCAATGTTAAAAAATTTCTTTCTAAAGAGATAAAAATCGGTTTTGGTGTGGCTTTAATTTGCAGCATTCTCGTCGCTGCTTATTCTTTCATCCGCTACGGGTCGCCCTACCTCGGATTGGTGTTGGGAATTTCTGTCTCGGCCGCCGCCTTGATCGCTATTGTAATCGGCACGATTGTGCCCTGGATCTTATATAAATTTAAAGAAGATCCGGCTCTTGCGACTGGCCCCCTCACCACTATCTTGCAGGATGTCCTAAGCGTCACTATTTATTTTCTGGCCGCCTCTTGGCTGCTTTAGCTGTTCTAGAAGAATTTTCTTAAGCCTAAACTTTGACCTTCCAATGTTTTGTTGGTTTGGTGCAGAGAAGGTTATATAATAAGGGACGCTTATCTTCGACAGGCCCCCGTAGTTTAACGGATAAAACGCGGGATTGCGGATCCCGTAATAGAGGTTCGATTCCTCTCGGGGGTACCGGCTTTAGCGGGTATCGTATAGCGGCATTACCTCAGGTTTCCAACCTGATGACAGGGGTTCGACTCCCCTTACCCGCTCTCGAGTAACTAAAGCAAGCCAAATTTCGTTTTAAATGTTGGAGGACGAACAAGAACTAGTCAAAAGGGCAAAAGGTGGGGAGGCTCGCGCTTTCGGCTTACTTTATGACTATTATTTGCCCAGAATCTATCGCTTCGTCCTGATAAAGGTAAGTCATCGTGAGGAGGCCGAAGACCTGACCCACCAAACTTTTTTAAAGGCCTGGCAGAACATTGACCAATACGATTTCCGAGGGCACTCCTTTGGCAGCTGGCTTTACCGGATTGCGAGAAACGCAGTAATCGATCACCACCGAAAGAGCAACCCCGTCTTCAGTCTTGATGACCTCACGTTCGACATCCCGGCTCGAGACAGATCTCCGGAAGAATTAACTGAGGCAAGAATTGAAAGTGAGGTGATTCTCGAGGCCATTCGCGAACTGAAAGAAATCGAGCAAGAAGTGCTTTTAATGCGGTTTGTGGAAGAACTAAGCACCAAGGAAGTGGCTCGGATCGTGAAAAAAACCGAAGGAGCAGTAAAGCTCATTCAGCACCGAGCCTTAAAAAACCTGGCTAAAATCTTAGAAAATGGAGGAAAAACAACTAATTAAAAAACTCAAAGCCCTCAAGCAAATCGAGCCTGATTCTGGCTACGCTCGCCTTTCGCGCAGCTTAATTATTGATCATAAGCATATTCCGGCCATTCCATTCTGGAGCCGAAAAGTTTTCTCTCGCAGTTTGGATTCAATTTTCTCGGTGGCCTTAGCCACCCTCTTTTTCTTGGTTCTGGCTCTGGGAGGACTCGTCGGCGCTTTCAAAAATCTCTTATTCCCATCTCTGCCGGGTATCGACAACCAGAGTTTAGTCACGGAAGCGGATGCGGTTACCCAGAATATCGATACCCGAATGGGTGAAATTCAATATTTCAGCGGTGAAGAAGTGGCCATGAAACCGGTAACTGCGCCCGAGGCCGAGGCAATATCAGCTCTACCCGAAACCGCAAAACCAGCGAGCGATGAGGAAGAAGTCGATGCCTTGCTTGATAAAGTAATCAGTTATTAATGGAGCGCTTAGGGCAAAATTCGCTCATCCCGACATTCGCGGCTATTATCTTTCTTGGCTCTTTGCCGGTTGTTGCTACCACCGAAATCACGACCAGCGAGGCTCCGCTCGATCCCGCAGCCACTACCGAGACAACCGAGGAAGCGGCGAAAGTCCTTCAGGCTAAAGATGATATGACCAAAGCCCTGAATATAGCGGTTGAAAGAGTTGATGAACGGAAAGCGGATCTTGAAAGGCTAAACTTTAGCGAAGGCAGTCCGGAGGCGTCCTTAAAAGTTGCATTTAGTCAGGACCTCGATGCTTCTAGGACTTATTATCTTGAAAAACCCGACGTCCTTGCGACCTTAACCACCCTCGATGAGGTAAAAAATCTAGCTCAAGAAATTAAAACTTACCGGGAAGAAATCTATGCTCCGGAAGGGCAAAGAATAGTCACCTTTATTTCCCTCTACGCTAACGAGGTAGATCTGGGAATAGCCGAAGAGAGATTCGGAAAAATTAAAACTGATCTCGAGAACCTAAAGGCCTTAGGCCTTATTGATGACGCCGCTATTGGGGATCAAGTAAATTTGATTGATGGCTTGCTTCGGGAGTCAACTAGTTCGCAGGACCAAGCCAAAGAGTTAATTCTGGCGCAATCTGCCGAAGGATCAACTGAAGCTAATCAACTAATCCAAGACACGATGGCGAGAATTAAAACCGTTTATGATCTCTATCTCGGCTTAAGCGGTGAGATCAGAAATAAATTGGGACTGGAATAAGAAAAAGACCTCGCGACTGAGGTCTTTTTCTTTCAATCAACTCCACATCCCGGTTAGGCGACGGCTTCTTTCAAAGCTTTGCCAGCGCTGAATTTAGGAACGGTTTTGGCTGGGATCTGAACTTTTTCGCCAGTTCGTGGGTTGATCCCGGTTCGAGCCGCTCTCCGGGTGACTTTAAAAGTTCCGAAGCCGCTCACGGCCACTTCTTCGCCGCGGCTCAAAGACTTGGAGATGGCATCAAAAACCGCATCTACCGCCGATTCGGCTTGACGCTTAGTGTCAAGACTCGCGGCTGACATTACTGCTTCAACTAATTCGGCTTTCTTCATAAAATTTGGAATTGCAACTTTTTCTTTCGACCTTTTGCTAAAGGTTTCTTCTGTTCCAAATTATAGCAAAATGGGCTCGGAAATAAAAGGAAATCTGGTTATTGACCAAAAACCGATTACCTGGCGTACTCCACCGCTCTCATTTCCCGGATCACGTTCACTTTGATCTCCCCTGGGAACTTGAGCTCGGATTCGATCTTAGAAGCGATATCTCGGGCTAGTTGAAGAGCCCGAAAATCATCAATTTGCTCCGGCACCACGAACACTCTTAACTCGCGACCGGCTGAAACGGCATAGGCTTGCTTGACGCCGGGAAAACTCGTCGCGATTTTTTCGAGATCCTCCAGACGTTTAATGTAGGACTCGAGCGTACCACGTCTCGCTCCGGGTCTGGCAGCCGAAAGGACGTCAGCCGCAGCCACAATAAAAGATTCCGGGGTTGAAAAAGGATACTCCTCGTGATGAGATTCCATTGCTTTAATTACCCCTTCGTCAACGCCGTATTTTTTCAAGATCTTGCGGCCAAGTTCAACATGGGTGCCCGGCACCTCGTGATCAATCGCCTTGCCGATATCGTGAAGCAAGGCGCCGCGTTTTGCTATCTCAACATCGGCTCCCAGTTCGGCGGCAATCATTCCGGCCAAATGAGCCATCTCAATCGAGTGAGTCAAAACACTCTGGCCAAAACTGGTACGGAAGCTTAACCGTCCCAAAAGCTGAATAATCTCTTTGGGCAGGTCATAAATCCCGACCTCATAGGCCGCCTCTTCGCCCAATTCGTAAATCCGATTCTCAATCTCGTTTTTGGCCTCTTCTACTTTCTCTTCAATTTTGGCCGGCTGAATTCGACCGTCTTTAATTAATTTTTGGAGGGCGAGCTTGGCGATCTCCCGCCTCATCGGGTCAAACGAGGAAATGATGATCGTCTCGGGCGTCTCATCAATCACGAGTTCCACACCGGTTAGGCGCTCAATGGTTCTGATATTCCGACCCTCCCGACCAATAATTTTTCCCTTTAGATCTTCTGAGGGGAGACTAAAGGCAGTGGTGGTGAGCTCGGAAACATGAGAACGGGCATAACGCTGAATGGCGGTGGTAATGATGTCTAGGGTCTTCTTCTCGACCTCAACGCTTCGCTCCCGAACAAGATCACTTAGAACTTTAGCTAATTCTTCCTGTTGGCCTTCTTGGATCTCCTTAATCAGCCGCTCTTTCGCTTCAGCCGGCGTTAGAGCCGCCACTTCCGAAAGCTTGTTTTTAACCTCCTCTTTGGCCTCGGCAATCTGGGCTAAAGATTCTTCGAGCCGCTTTTTTTCGGCTCCGAGATCCTCTTTCTCGATATTTAACTTCTCCTCTTTCCCGCCCAGTTCTTCTTCACGCTTAAAAAGCCTTTCTTCAAGGCGTTCTAGACTCGACTTTCGCTCTTTCTCTTCCTGCTTGATCTCTTCAAGCAGGGCCACCGCCTTATTTTTAGCCTCTAAAACCAGCTCTTTCGCCTCATTCCGGGCTTTTTCAAGCTCTACCTTAAGTTTACTTTCGAGCGATTGGGCGCGTTTCGAAGCAAATAGAAGTCTTGCCCAGTAACCGACGATAAGTCCCAGAGCCAAAAATCCGGCTCCGATAAGAGTCGCATTGGTCATAGTAGTTTGTAAAAGCTTTTTTCATTGACGTTTGACTCAATGGTACCCCCGGCGATTTTTCTTGTCAAAAGCTAAATTGGGAGGGCGACGATGACAAGGATCATTAAGACAAAAATAGTGATATTCCTTAAGATGAGCTCTCGGGACATGGTCTCTTTTAAGTAGTGAACCAGAGTGTCGTGCAGTAAAAAGGCGGAGAGGGCAACGAGACCGGCGGCCACAAGCGGGCTTAGGGGAGTAAAGGTTAAAAGCCAGGCGACCTCAACCAAAAGCATGGCCAAGATGGCGCCGAGAAGCACGAGGCGCGGCAAAGAGGCGCTAGAAGCATTAAAATAAAATTCCCGAAAAAGGAAGAATAAAGAGACAAATAGAATTATCTGGGGAATGGAACCGGCAAAGTAAAGGGCGCTCGAACCGAGAATGAGGGAGGAATGAACAATCTCATAACCGCCTTGGCGCTTCAAGAGAGTTAAATTTTTGACCCCAAGGAGAGCAAATATGAGCGACCCCCAAGCGAGGGCCAAATAAGCTTCCAGGGTCGGCCAATAAGGCGTGAGGAATACGAGGGAGTAGGTGGTTAAAGCGGAAATAGAAAATCGACCGGCGTTAAAAATGGGCCGAAAATAAATAAGAATAAAGAAGAGGGTGAATAAAATAACGGCCCCGAAATTGAAATCGGAGCTCCGAACCCAGAAAAAGGCAAGGGCAAGAAGCCCAGCCTTAAGCGCTGACCTTAAGTTCTGATTTATTAAAACTGATTCGGACTTTGCTACCATCTTTAATCTCTCCTTCAATTAACCGCGAGGCTAAATTGTCGAGGATAGCCCGCTCTATCAATCGTTTAATTGGACGGGCACCGTACTCGGGATCAAAGCCGTTTTGGATTACATATCGCTTTACTGATTCATCGACGGCAAGCGTTATGCCGCGCTCCTTCAAGCGTTTTACTAAATCAGCCAGTTGAATATCGACGATTTTCGCCATTGCCCTTTGACTCAATGAGTTAAAAATGACTATCTCATCTATCCGGTTCAAAAATTCGGGGCGGAAATAATCCCGGAGGGCGTCTTTGATTCTCGACCGGTAATCTTCCTCTTTTTCTTTAGCTTCGGCCTCGGAGGAGGCGGCGAAGCCCAAGCGCGACATCTGGCGCGTGAACTCACTGCCCACATTGGAAGTCATAATGATAATGGTATTTCGGAAGTTAACCATTCTGCCTTTACCGTCAGTTAAGCGACCGTTATCAAGAATCTGGAGCAAAATATTAAAGACCTCGGGATGGGCTTTCTCGATCTCATCAAAAAGAATCAAGCTGTAGGGACGGTGACGCACGATCTCGGTCAACTGCCCCCCTTCCTCAAAACCGACATAACCCGGCGGCGAACCAATGAGTCGCGAAGTGGCGTGCCGTTCCATATATTCGGACATATCGATTCGGATAAGGGCTTTTTCATCATTAAACATAAACTCAGCCAAGGTCCGGGCGAGCTCGGTTTTTCCGACCCCGGTTGGGCCGAGAAACATGAAGGAACCGAGGGGCCGGTCAATTGGCGCGAGCCCCGCTCGGGCCCGTCGAAGAGCGCTTGAGACCGCGAGAATCGCCTCGCCTTGCCCAACCACCCTATGCCTCAGGACATCTTCAATCCGCCCCAGCTTTTTAGCCTCGGACTCGAGGATATTTTCAACCGGAATACCTGTCCAACGCGAAATAACCCGGGCCACATCTTCGGGGTCAACCTCCTCTTTTAAGAAATGATTCCTCGATTCGACGCCGACTTTAGCGAAATGCTTTCGTTCAAAAGCCTTGAATTCCTTCTCCGCCGCCGGCAATTCGCCGTAGACAACCTGGGCCACCCGCTCGAGATCCCCTTCTCTTTCGGCTATTTCCCGCTCCCGTCTTAACTCGTCGATTTTCTCCCGGAGGGTGTTTAATTTCTCGAAAAGCCGTCGTTCCGCTTCCCAACTCGCCGAAAGCTCCTCGTTTTGCTTCGTCAAGGCTTTCAATTTATTCTCAATCGTCTTTAGCCGTTCGAGCGAAGTTTTATTTTTATGGTTAGTGAGGGCTGTTTTTTCCACTTCCAGAACGGTAATTTCCCGACGGAGCTTATCAATCTCAACTGGCAAGCTCTCGCTCTCAAGTTTCCGAGCCGCCGCCGCCTCATCAATCACGTCAACGGCCTTATCAGGCAAAAAACGGTCGGAAATATAACGGGCGGAAAGTTGAACCGCCGCCACTAAGGCTTCATCGCTAATCCGAAGACCGTGATGAAGTTCATATTTTTCTTTTAAGCCTCTTAAAATAGAGATGCTTGACTCAGTCCCGGGCTCTTCAACGTAAACCGGCTGGAAACGACGCTCCAGGGCCGGGTCTTTTTCAAAGTAACGCTGGAATTCTTTCAACGTAGTAGCGCCGATGGCGTGAAGTTCGCCGCGAGCGAGGGCCGGCTTCAGAAGATTAGAGGCATCAATTGCGCCTTCAGCCGCGCCGGCCCCCACAATCATATGAATCTCATCAATAAAGAGAACCAGTCGGCCAACCGAATTCTGAATCTCCTTAATAAAAGCTTTGAGTCGATCTTCAAATTCACCTCGGAATTTGGTGCCGGCAATCAAAGCCCCTAAATCGAGCATCACGATTTCTTTGTCTTTCAAAGTATCTGGTACTTCGCCCGAGATAATCCGTTGAGCTAAACCTTCAACAATCGCGGTTTTGCCAACCCCGGGTTCGCCAATCAAAATCGGGTTATTTTTGGTACGGCGCGATAAAATCTGGATGATCCGACGCAATTCTTCCTCTCGGCCAACCACTGGATCAAGCTTGCCTGCCCTCGCCTGGTCAGTCACATTAATAGCGTATTTTTCTAAGGCCTGGAATTTACTTTCCGGCGACTCATCCGTTACTCGGGTGTTGCCCCTGAGCTTCGCTAAATTCCGCAGAACTGATTCTCGTCTTAAACCGAACTTTTCAAGCACCGTTTTCGCGCTCGACTCGACGGCCAAGATTCCTAAAAGCAGATGCTCGCAAGAGACAAATTCGTCTTTGTTAGCCACCGCCGCCCGCGCGGCCCGGTCGATCACCCTCATCACTTCGGCTGAAAGATAAAGCTGGCCAACCGAGGTAGCCGAAAAGACTTTGGGCAATTTTTTCAGCTCTGAATCAACAGCTTGATTTAAGGCTTCAAGACTAACCCCAGCCTGGGCAATCGCCGGCCTCACCAGGGATCCGACATCAACGAGAAGCGAAGAAAGCAAGTGAAGTGCCTTAAATTCGCCGTGATTTTCGGCCACGGCCAGATCCTGGGCTCGCTGGAGCGCCTCTTGGGCTTTAATAGTAAAGCGATTAAATTGCTCCATCTATTTCAGCTTTAGTTTAATCCTCGAAATAACAAGGTCAAGATCTTCTTTAGTTGTTGGCCGACCAAGAGTAAAACGAATACTCGAGGTCGCCCGATTCTCCTCGAGACCAAGCGCTCGAATGACATAAGACGGCCGAAGAGCCTTGACCGAACAGGCTGAACCAATCGAAACGGCAATACCGGCCTCGTCAAGCCTTACAAGCAACGTCTCTCCGTCTTCGCCAGGAAAGTAAATATTTAAGTTATTAGGCAGCCCCTCTTCTTTCGCGCCGTTTAGCTCGATTTCAGGTTTTACTCTCTTCAACTCGTCCCAGAGATAATCTCGGAGCCCCCTAATCCTTTCGGCTTCGCCTTCCCGGTTCTCGGCAATAAGCTCGACCGCCCGGGCAAAGCCGACAATGGCCGGGATATTTTCAGTGCCGGAGCGGAATCGAGCCTCCTGCAGTCCACCGGTTATAAGGGGCGAAACTAGCCCTTGCGCCTCTTCTTTTAAGAAGAGGGCTGCCGCCCCTTTGGGCCCGTAAATTTTCTGGGCCGAAATAGTCAAGGCATCAACGCCGAGGTCATTGGTATCGATCTTAATAAATTGAAAGGCCTGAGCTGCATCAGTGTGAAATAATGGGTAGCGAAACTGGGATCGTTCCCTAAAATCTTTGATGATCTTCCCTATTTCGGCGATTGGCTCGATGGTGCCGATTTCGTTTGAGGCATAAATCAGAGAAACAATGATTGTCCTCTCGTTAAGGCTCTCCTCAAGTTTCCCCGGGTCTATAAAACCTTCTTTGTTAACCGAGAGATAGACGACCTCGACGCCGTCTTTCTCGAGGTCGCGGGCTGTCTCCAGCACAGACTCATGCTCAATCTTGGAGACGATGATCCTCGACTTCTCTTTCGTCTCACTAGACTTATTCCGAAGAAATTGCCGGACTGCTCCCCGAAGAATTAAATTATTGGCTTCAGTAGCGGAGGCGGTAAAAATAATCTCATTAAACTTGGCCCCTAATTCGCGGGCAACTACTTCCCGCGAGTGATCCAAGGCGGCCTGAGCTTTTTGGCCAAAAGAGTGAATCGAACCAGCATTGCCGAATTCATCGCTGAAATAGGGCTGCATTGCGAGAAGCACTTCAGGCGCTACCGGAGTCGAGGCCGCATAATCCAAATAAATCCTTTTTGTTCCAGGATCCGTCATTTTAATTCGATGAAATTAATTTAGGCGTATCTATCCGCCACCGAGGAGGCGGCGTAACTTTCGGGTTTGGTTTTGGCTTCAAAATCATGGGCTCGAATAATGCCAACGAGCTCCTGAATCATCTTGCGCGATTCGCCGTTTTCGCCCACGTCAACATGAATTTCAAAATCAAAGGGCGGAGCCTGAAGCTCCCGCAGGTGATTCAGAACAATTTTGGCTGTGTCTAATGAAACAATGACTTCTTTCAAAATTCGGTCCCGAAGGGTATAGAAATTTTTCAATTCCACCCGACGCCAGAAATAGCGGCCGCCGTTTCCCACTCGGTGAATAACAACTGCAGTCACAAAATCAGCTTCGGTCTTGTTATAAAGCTCTGAATCAGTGCCGATCGTCACCTTATAGCTTCGCTCCGGATCGGCCTTCATAAATCGAATTAGCTCCTCGGCCACCTGCTCGGGCGACATCTTGAGGCCGAAAGAACTGTTGAATAATGTTTCTTCCATACTTTCCACATCTTACAATCGGCAGCGAGGCGACGCAAGAGTCTTCGGTCAATCGAGAAAGCGCTCTAGGTTTTTCTTTTCTCTACTTAGGGCTTCTTTGGTTTTGGCGGCCAAGTTTAATCGTAAACCAGGTTCGGTTTCGGCTTTTCGCAGGTTCAGCCAGAAATCTTTTCCAGTAACGCTCAAATCATCAAGCTTCGAGATTTTTACCCTACCTTGATAAAACCGCCCTGCTCGGGTTAATGTCTGATCTTTATCTCTAGTTTTAAAAGTCTTCTCCTGTAAACGGTAATAGACGGGCAGGATCTTTCGCCAGTCGGCAAACGAGTTCCCTTCTTTCTTAAGGCGACTGACTTCATTTAAAACAAAAATGGCTGCTAAAATCCCAGAATCAGCGTGGTAAAACTTTTCGAAGTAGTAGTGACTCGAATGTTCAATCGCGAACTCGGCCCGATGGCGTAACATCATTTTTTTAACAGCATAGTGGCCAGATTCGGTTTCAATGATTTTTAATCCCGGCTTCAGCCAATTAATGACTGTGGCTCCGGCTGAGGTTGAGACAAGATAGGGCGGCCTGAAAAGCGATGCTAAAAGACAAAAAATTAAAACCGGCTCCACTTCCCTGCCTCGATTATCAATAAAAACCACCCGATCGCCGTCAGCGTCAAAGAGCACCCCCAAATCGGCTTTTTCTTTAATTACTCTATCTTTTAATTGTTTAGTGGCTCCCCGAGCCAAGGGATTAGGACTATGGGCCGGAAAATTCCCATTAGGCTTTTCGTTTATAAAAACTGTCGTTAGTTGTTGGTTGTTACTTATAAGTTGCCGCAAGATGGGACCGGTGGTGCCGTTCGAGCAATCGAAAACTACTTTAACTGGGCTCTTTAGGTTAAAAAACCTTTTTAAGAAATTTACGTAAAGATTTACGTAATTCATTTTCTGATATTTAATAAGCGCTGGATTTCATCGCCGCTGATTGGGGCTCCTCTCTTGCCCACAACCTTCAGGCCATTCCAATCTTTGGGATTATGAGAGGCGGTCACCATTATCCCGCCACTTGTTTTCAGTTTATTAACTAAAAAATAGAGCATTGGCGTTGTGATCATACCTGCCGGTAAAGCTCTTCCGCCTAGGACACCGAGCGCCGCTTCATATAGAGCGGGCGAGCTTTTTCTGGCATCGAAGCCAACTACGATTTTCCCTTTTTTAAAAATTTTCTCGGCCAGCCCGGCGACGATCTCGGCCGTTATCACCTCGTCAATTTCTCCTGGATAGCGGCCGCGAATATCATAAGCCCCGAAGATATCTCGCATTAAGGTTATTGTAACAGATTGTTTGGCGCTTTTTTTTGTGGTTAAATTAAGCTGAATGGCCAGAAAAAATCGCCGCCGAAAAGGAGGGAAATCAAAAAAAGCGAACCCGAAATCAAAACCCTCGCTTCACCCCGGCATCAAAACAAGTGTCCTCGGCATTATCGCCTTAGGCTTTGCCGTTATTTTTGTTCTCGCTAGCTTTGCCAAAGCCGGCCCGGCCGGAGAAGCGGCTTTCAAAATACTTGATCGCCTGCTCGGTTGGGGCTATTTCTCGGTACCGCTTGTACTTACCTTAATCGGCATGGGGCTTTTGACCCATCCGGAGCGAGCGGTCGTCAGTTCATCGCTTATCGGCGCCATTATCTTTATCGGCGCCGGCCTAAGTATTATTGATATTCTCTCACCGGAAAAAGCTGGTTCAGCCGGTGTTCTTTTCGGCAATGTCGAAAATCTCCTGGGCTATGCCGGGTCGCTGGTCTTCGATTTTATGATCCTTTTAGCCTCACTGCTCGTGGTGCTGAACATTCCCCTGACCTTAAAAATAAAATGGCCTAAAAGAGAAAAGGTAATTACACCTCGGGCCCCCGAGGAAAAAGAGCTAGTCATTACACCGGAAGCAGCTACCGCCTCCCAAACCGAAGAGGAAGCAGGGATTAAAGAAGAGCCGGTCGGTACAACTAAACCCGCTGTTCTTCCGGTTCTCGCGCCTACCGGCGAGGCCATCATCAGAACCCGCCATTATACCCCACCGCCTTTAAGTCTCCTTAAAACTTCGACTGAGAAACCAACTGCCGGCGACCTGCGCGTTAATGCGACGACCATCAAAAGGACCCTCGAAAGTTTCGGCATCCCCGTTGAAATGGGCGAGATCACGATCGGCCCCAAAGTCACTCGTTACGCCTTGAAGCCAGCTGAAGGAATAAAACTTTCCCGAATTATGGCCCTAAACCAAGATCTGAGTTTAGCCTTAGCCGCTCATCCGATCCGGATCGAAGCGCCTATTCCGGGCCGGTCACTCGTTGGTATCGAAATCCCCAACAAAGTAGCCAGTCTCGTCAGACTCGGAGCCCTTGTTGCTTATCCGGAATTCAAAAAAACGAGCAATCTCGGTTTTCCATTGGGCCGCGATGTTTCGGGCGAACCGATTTTTGTAAGCCTCTCAAGAATGCCCCACCTTTTAATTGCCGGCTCAACTGGCAGCGGCAAATCGATTGCCATACATTCCTTAATCATCTCCCTCTTATATAAAAACTCACCCGAAACCCTTCGCTTGATCCTGATTGATCCAAAAAGGGTAGAACTCTCAGTCTACGAAGATATTCCTCATCTCTTAACGCCGGTAATCACTAACGGCAAAAAGGCGATCGCCTCTCTTCGCTTCGCCATTCAAGAAATGGAAAATCGCTACGAACTTCTGCTTAAGGCTGGCAAGCGCGATATCCTGGGTTACAATCTCGGCCGGCAAAAAGATTTCATGCCCTATCTCGTAATTGTGATTGATGAACTAGCTGATCTAATGGCGGCTTTTGGCCGGGAGATTGAAGCGTCGGTTGTCCGACTAGCTCAGATGGCCCGAGCTACCGGGATCCACTTGGTTGTTTCTACCCAGCGGCCGTCGGTTGAAGTAATCACGGGTCTTATTAAGGCGAACATCACCTCTCGCATGGCCCTTCAAGTGGCAAGCCAAATAGACTCGCGCACAATTCTTGACACCGGCGGAGCGGAAAAACTTTTGGGCGGCGGCGACATGCTTTTTGTCTCAGCTGAACTAAGTAAACCGAAAAGGATCCAGGGGGGCTATATCAGCGAAGAGGAAATTAAAGACGTAACCAATTTTATCCGAGCCAAGAATCCGGTCGATGAAGAAGAGGTAGAACTAGAGCTCCAATTATCTCGGGGATTAGAAGGGGCGCCTGGCGCCCACTGGGAAGCTGACTTTGAAGAAGAAATTGATGACGAGCTTTACCAAGATGCACTCCGGGTGGTGAAAGAGGCTAAAAAGGCTTCGGCCTCCCTCTTACAGCGACGCCTCAAAATCGGCTATGCTCGGGCGGCCAGACTCCTTGATATAATGGAGGAACAAGGTTTAATCGGCCCGGGTGAAGGAGCTAAGCCTCGTGAAGTTTTTTTGAAAAGCGAAGAGTAAAATGGAAGAAGAAAAAACAATTGTTGAAGTGCTGGGAGAGTTGATGGAGACGAAGCGCATCGGGATCAAGGGCCTGGCCGAGGTAACCGATGTCCCGGAAAGATATATCGAAGCCTTGGTGGTGGGGAAATTTGAACAACTGCCGGCCCGGCCTTATGTTCGGGGGTATTTATTCAAAATCGCAGGCGCCTTAGAAGCTGATCCCAATCTGCTTTGGCAAAGTTACGGCCGATTTGTGGAAGCGGCCACGCCAGCCAAAGGCGATCGTCTGCCCACCAACCGTTTTGCCTTAAAGCGGATCAGGACGGGACGAGTAGCCCTCCTTGTCGCCCTTGTTGTTCTTCTTATCTTCCTCGGTTTCAGACTCGATAATATCCTAGGGCGACCGACCCTCAATGTCTCGGTGCCAGAAACAACTCAAGCTGAAGTCATCACCGTAAACGGTGAAGTTTCGCCCGGCGATACCCTCACCCTAAACGGCGAAGTGGTTTATCCTAATGAGGAGGGAAGATTTGAAAAACAGGTCGGGCTCGAGCCAGGGTTAAACACCCTAGAGTTCAAAGTTAAACGCTATTTGGGTCGGGAAACAAAAGTCGTCAAACAAGTTTTTTATAGACCAGAATAAAATGCCAGCCAAAAAAGAAAAGGAAGAGAAAAAGGAAGATTTAGATAATTTAGTTTCGGCTCTCCAGAGTAAGTTCGGCGAAGAGGCGATTATGAAGCTCGGCGAGACCAAACGAGTTGATGTTGATGTTATCCCCTCGGGTTCGCTCTCGCTCGATCTCGCTTTGGGCGTCGGCGGTTTTCCCCGAGGCCGGGTTATCGAAATCTTCGGGCCGGAAGCGAGCGGTAAAACAACGCTAGCCCTCACGGTGGTGGCCGAAGCCCAGCGTCGAGGCGGTAAGGCCGCGTTTATTGATACTGAACACGCCCTTGATCCGGAATATGCCAAAAACATCGGGGTTGATATTAAAAATCTCTTAATTTCCCAGCCGGATAACGGCGAGCAGGCTTTGAACATTCTCGAAAGCTTAGTCCGGTCAGGGATGATTGATGTGATTGTGGTTGACTCGGTGGCGGCTTTGACGCCTAGGGCAGAAATTGAAGGCGAAATGGGAGCTCAATTTATCGGCCTTCAGGCAAGACTAATGTCTCAAGCTCTAAGGAAACTAACGGCCATCACCGCGAGATCCGGAACTCTAATTGTTTTTACTAACCAACTCCGAGAAAAAATCGGCATGATGGGCTGGGTCGGCGATCCAACCACCACTCCGGGCGGCCGAGCCTTGAAGTTTTACGCTTCAGTCCGAATTGACATCCGCCGGATCGCCCAAATTAAAAAAGGCGATCAAGTAGTGGGTAATCGAACCAGGGCCAAGGTGGTCAAAAATAAAGTAGCGCCGCCCTTTCGAACCGCTGAATTCGACATTCTCTACGGCAAAGGCATTTCTTATG
>Ga0209541_10005898_pt1 | contig 21170 bp, 25 predicted proteins | sample RifCSPlowO2_01_FD_184027 | JGI IMG/M metagenome (GOLD analysis project Ga0209541, IMG submission 184027) | Groundwater microbial communities from Rifle, Colorado - Rifle CSP2_plank lowO2_0.1 (SPAdes) (version 2) | ecosystem: Environmental > Aquatic > Deep subsurface > Groundwater | place... | reverse complement strand
AAAATTGTTTAAATAAAATATTTTATCTAAATAAAAATAAATTTAAGGCATCACGTTTGTATTCCTTTGCTTTTTTAATAACCTCTTTTTTTTCTATAGGAACTAACTTTTTTAAATTTTCATCCATATAAGAAATATTAAATCCGGATTTTGAAATTTCTTCAATGAATTTTTTTGGATTATATCCTGCCTTTTCAATAGCCCAATCCCAAAATTCAGTAAGGATTTTGACATCTTTATTTTTTTTCAATGTTTTTTTCATTCCATTAAAAGCAGCAACTTCACTTCCTTCAATGTCCATTAAAATAAAATTAACTTTATCATTTTTATCCTTAAAAAAATCATCAATTTTTATAGTCTCAATTTCTATGTATTTTCTTATATCATCTGCTTTGTAAATTCTATGACCTCCTCTATTTTCATTAGACAAGTAAAGTTTGGCCTTTCCTGTTTTATCAGATACTGCTTTGTTAATAGGAATTATATTTTTGTAATTATTTATTTCAATATTTTTTTTTAGAATTTTAAAATTATTTAAATCTGGTTCAAATGCAAATACCTTCCCATTTGATCCAACCAATCTTGCAATTAAAAGAGTATAGTAACCAATATTTGCTCCTATATTCAAAACTATATCTCCCTCTTTAATTTTATTTTTAATAAGATTTGTTTCAAGAGGTTCCCATATACCATTAATTGCTAAATGTAATGTATCAAGATCATCTAAGTACATTTTATGTCCTAAAACATTAACAATTTTTGGAGTTGTTTTTCTTCTTATTTTTCTATTGATTGAAAGAAGAAATGGCCTTTTAGATATAGCAAAATATTTGTCGAGTCCCTTATCTACATAAATTCTAATTGCTCTTTTTTGTATATTATGAATAATTCTTTTCATGTTTTCTAAATTGTTAATAATGTTTAAGTTTTTTGCAAAACAAAAATCAATTCTCCAGCCATTGGAAAAATTCCATAAAGATGTCTTTCATAGTATCTTGGAGGCACGATCTTATTTAATATAAAATTAATTAAACCTCTTAAATAAAATTTCTGGAAAGAATGATAGTTGTATCTTTTATTAATAATTTTAAAATCATAATTATCTTCCCAAACATCTCCTTTAATTAACATGTCAAAAGTATTCCAACCGAAAAATCTTTTATGATCTAAATTACTATAACCAGACCCATTTGAGAAATGTGGTACTCTAATATAAATTATTCCCTTTCTTTTAGTTATCCTTAATAATTCCAAAAAAGTTTTCCTAAAATCTCTAACATGTTCTAAAATATGCGAACAGTAAATAAAATCAAATTCTTCATTTTTAAAAGGATAAGGGAATTTATCCAAATCGTGCCTACTATCTGCCTTATGCATCATATTATTTTCCAAATTAACCCACCCTTTTCTATAATCTCTACCAGAACCTAAATTAAGCATTCTTTTGTCAGGACTAATATATTTGAGCATATCTTTTGTAGTTGCTTTTTTTCTAATTTTTGAACTCATTTTTAAGAATAAAAAATCTTAATACCTTTAATTTATAAATATTCATATACTTCAAATCTTTTTGAATTTTATACATGGAATTTACGTAAAAAGAACACCAAAATAATTTTAAATAGTTGTGTTTTGGTGTAATTTAGTAAAATAATAAATTTAAATTAAATTTTCTCAAAATAGATGGAATTTATAAAACAAAAAAATATCCGAAAAATTTACTTTTTTAATTATGGATCTCATAATATTCATGAATTATATAAAGAGTTAATTAATAATCCTCCGGAAGGTTATGAATATAGTCATAACCCTATGAAGATGTCAATAAATGACATAGGGAATCTTAAAAAAATAAATGCTCTGAATAAAATGTATAAGATATTATTCAATAAATTTATTACTCCAAATTCTATAATGAAATTTGTCTATCGCTTCAAAAAAATTCCTATAACTTTTGATTTTGTTCATTCTGGAGAAACTATTTTTTTACAGAAGAAACCATGGGTAATTAGTCTTCAAAGTGCTAATGCTTTAGTAGGCCATAATAAGTTTATGCTTGAAAAAAATAAGAAAACTATTGAAAAAGCTTTTAGTTCAGAATATTGCAAAAAAATAATGCCCTTTACCGAAGCGGCAAAAAAAACATTGGAATCTAATTTAGATATAACTAAATTTAGACATAAAATAGAAGTTGTACATTTTGCTACTAAAGTCAGAACTAAAAGAGTAAAAAAAACAAACAAAAACATTAAACTTTTATATGTCGGATCAAAAAGATTAAACAATTCAAATAATTTTTATATTAAAGGTGGTGGAGAAATAGTCAAAGCTTTTAAAATTTTAAACAAGAAGTATAAAAATTTAAAATTAATAATTGTAGCTTATGTCCCAGAAGAAGTAAAAAAAGAACTCGAAAAAATAGGAAATTTTGAAATAATGAATAATCTTTCTCGTAAAGAATTATCTGAGATATATCAACAGTGTGATATTTATTTATATCCTACCTTTCTTATGCCGGGTTTAGCTGTAGTGGAAGCTATGGGTTCTGGAATGCCCATTATAATAACAGACATCCCTGGAAATTCTGAATTGGTAGAAGACGGGAAAAATGGTTTTATAATAAATTGCCCGTATAAAGATATATATGTAAATGGAGGAAGTGTTTCCATAAAAGATTTTGACAAATTTATTCACAAAATGAGAAAAGAAAATGGAGATATACTTATTCAGGGAATAGTTGAAAAAGTATCAGAATTAATCAATCAATCCTCTTTAAGAAAAAAAATGGGGATATACTCAAGAGAGAAATATCTTAAAGAGTTTTCTATAGAAGCTCGAAATAAACAGTTAAAAAGAATATATGATAAAATAAACATTTAGGAAGGAAGATATGATAAATAAACAAAAATATAAAAAAGTAACTTTGGATATTAAAAATGCAATTGTCGTATTGTTTTTAATAATTTATCTTATTTTTAATTGGAATCCCAAGAAGGTAAAAGGGGCATAAATAAAATGAAATCAATTATTTTTACTCACTTAAAACCAGATATTTTTCAATATAAGGCTGGATTTGTATTAAAAGAAAAAGATATTAAAACTATTTCTATATCTCTTCTCAAAGTAGATAGGGAATTTTTTAAAGATGCTTTTGATGAAATAATTTCTTTAGATTTAGATAATATGAAGCCCATAACTTTATTGAAATCATTTATAAAAAATCCTATTAAGCCCTTAAAATTTTTTTATAAGGTTGCAACAATAAGAGCTGATTATAGTATTTGTCAATCTGCCCCAAATTATTTATCTGCTCTTTTTATGAGATTATTTAAAAACAAATTTCCTCGGATTTATTTTCCTTATGATATAAATTCAGCAGGGTATAAAGACATAGAGAGTTTCTTACCAAAAAGAGAGATATGGGGAGAGAGATATTGTTTTGATAATTGCGACGGATTTATGTTTAAATCTGGAGAAGGAGAGTTGAATTTTGTACCTAAAGAATTTAATCTTTTTGATAAACGCAGAATAAACTTTTCCGCTTATGTTTTGAAGAAATGGTGTATTAAACCAGCTCAAAAAGAAAAGTTATCTAATTTAAATAAAGAATTACATATTGTTTGGGCAGGAGGTTATCCAAAAGATAAAGGTAATAATATTGTACCATCTTTTTCAAAAATTTTTAAACCGATAATTACTCAAAAAATACATCTTCACTTTTATTTAGTTAAAGGTACATTAATTCCTGAAAAACATATTAATGAAATGGCTCCGACGAATGAGCTTAAAAGTTTTATTCATATTCACGAATTTGTTTCTCCGGAAAAACTTCCAAAGGAATTATCTAAATATGATTTTGGATTAAATATTCAGGAATCTTCTGAATTTGCAAAAGAGGGTTCTGTGAGATTTCAAAGTGCAAATAAAGTTGCATCTTATCTTGAAGCAGGAATCCCTTTTATTACTAATGAAGAATTAGAGATTTATTCATCTATGATTAATAAAGAAGGAGTAGGAGTAGTAATAAAAAATGATTTTTTTGGTATAAAAAAAGAAGTAAAAAATTCAAATTATCAAGAAATGGTTAAAAATGTAATTAAATTTAGAGAAAAATATTCATTCGAAAATAACATCCAAAGACTAATAGATTTTTTAGACTCTATTCCACTAAATTAAATTTTAATAATTATGTCTATGGAGTGAACCAATAATAATCTCCATTATAACCAACTTCTTTAAATAATTTCTTCCAATCATCTACATGCATATATGTCAATGCGGTTAGATTCCAAGCATACATTCTTTCTTTCTCTTTTTCATTTTTCCAGGCATCTACAGTAATAAATGAATTTTTCCCAACTCTTTCTATTTCCCTTAACGAATGTTTACAATCCTCTAAATTTAAATTATGGATTGTTGTTATTGAAGTTATTAAATCATATTCTTTATTTTTAAATTCACTTAGATCTTTTGCATTTCCTACACTAACATATGCCTTAATTTCAGGCATTGCATTTTCAATCGCATAATTTGAAATATCAAGACCTCTAATAGTTATTCCCGGAATTATTTTTTTAAAATCAACTAACATAAATCCTTTCGCACATCCAATATCTAAAACTTTACTTTCTGAAGTTAATCTATAATAATTTTTCATATCTTCTACAACTCCAACAAAATATTTTGGATCGTAAGAATATCCTCCATAACCATATCTTCGATTACCATCAAAAAAGTCCTTTTCAAACATTCTTGCTATTTTTCGATCTGTTTCTGTTTTTTCATTAATTCTTTGAGACAAATCTTCCTTCCTATTTGATTTTGGATATCTTGCCATTAAATTTATTTCTGACATAAAAAAATAAATAAATATTCCTTTAAAATAATTTAGGTATTGTCTTTATACATTTTTTACATTCTACCACAATAATAATCTTTAAATATCCTTTATTAAAAATAATTTAATGAAAAAATCTATAACTAAAGAAGATTTAATTGCATTTGAAAAAAAAATAGCTCAACGTTGGGAAAATGCAGAAATTCCATATCCTGTACATCTTTCCGGAGGAAATGAAGATTTTCTAATTAAAATTTTTAATAGAGTAAAAGAAGGAGATTATATTTTCTCAACACATCGCTCACATTATCATTATCTTTTGGCTGGTGGAAGTAAAGATGAATTGGAAAGAAAAATAATGAACGGTAAAAGTATGTATGTTTATGATAAAAATATAAATTTTTTAAGTTCTGCAATAGTGTCTGGAAATGCAACAATTGCTACAGGTGTAGCTTTGGGTTTAAAAATGAAGAATTCAAATAATCATGTTTGGTGTTTTTCTGGAGATGGTGCAGAAGATGAAGGACATTTTTACGAAGCAGTAAGATATGTTGAAGGTCATAAACTTCCATGTACTTTTATTTTAGAGGATAATGGTCTTTCAGTAGAAACTCCAAAACAAGAAAGATATGGTGGCTTCGAAATTAATTGGCCCTCTTGTGTAGAAAGATATTCTTTCAAACCTACTTATCCTCATTTGGGGACGGGAGCATTCGTTAACTTTAGCACAGGAAAAGCAGGAGGTTCTTCTTTCTAATGAAATATATCGATGCGATTAAACAATCTATGAATTTCTTAGCAGAAGATACTAAAACAATTTTCTTAGGATATAACATTAGTTTTGGTTCACAAGCATATGGAACTTTGAAAGACATTCCTAAAGAAAGAAAAAGAGAAACACCTGTCGCAGAAAATTTAATGATTGGTTTAGCAACAGGATTATCTCTTATTGGATATAGGCCTTTAGTTTTTTTTGAAAGACATGATTTTATGTTGAATGGTTTAGATGCAATTGTTAATCATTTAGATAAAATAGAAATAATTTCAGAAAACCAATTTCAAACCCCTGTAATTATTAGAGCAAGTGTAGGAGGAACAAAACCAATAATGCCCGGATTACAACATATTGGAGATTTTACAAATTCATTTAAAAATTTAGTCAGCTTTCCAATTTACATTCCAGAAACTTCTATTGAAGTATTAGAAGCTTATGCCATGGCTAGAAAATCCCAAAGGCCTACAATGATTGTCGAGAAAAGAGATTTATATAATAAAGAAGATTGAATAACTTTAATCATTTAGATTTGTTTTCAACTTATAGGTCTTTAAAATTTTAAGAGTAACATTCTAAAATGAATAAGAAAGAGATTTTTTTAGGGAAGGATCTACCTCCAATGGTAATCTATAATTTGAATAATGAAGAAACGGATTTCAAACTAAAACACGAAGAGGTTGATGGGAGAACTGTTGAACTAAAAAGACTAAGTGATTTATATTTTAACGAAGATTTAATTGAAATTGACGGGGTTAGAATCCCATCTATTTTTTTAGCTAAAACTGGTTTAGAAAAAATTTCTGAGGAAATTCTTAAAGAACATTATAAAATACCTCAAGAATTTAAAAAATTTGGAAAGGGAGTTATTGGGAGAACTAATGCATTTAATGGACAAATTGTTAGTCTATCTGACTTTGAAATTGATAAAATTACTGAAGAAGTTAAATTAAAAATAAGGCAGGCAAGATACTTCGATTTTTTATCAACTAATATATCAATAGATATTTCATTAAAAACTCACGACCCATTCTTTCAAGCAGGAATGGTTTTGAGAGACTATGAAATTGATAACGGAAAAGAGGTGAGTCTTTCAAGGTCTAATTTAGCTAATATGTTAGGTGTTGATTTTTTTATAACCTCTGAAGAAAATGAAGGAAATTATTTTATGTTTGTGAGGGGTAGTGAAAATCACGCTATACATTTTGATAGAGGAATTATGAGTTGTCCGGGAGCGACACCAACGTGGTCGGAAGATTTAAGGTTAACTGGTTTTTCTAATTATTTAAGAAATCTAATCGAAGTGGAATTAAAAGAAGAGTTATTATTAGATGCAGACGAATTCAACATAGGAAACTGCTATTTTTACAAAAATTTAATTAGGGGTCCAGAAGTGATCATTCAAATAAAATTAATTAAGTCGATAGAAGATATTGCTCTTAAATGCCAAAGAAATAAATCCGTGCTAGAAGAATGCGATAGAATCTATGCCGTGCCAGCAGAAATAGAAGCTTTGAATTCATTAACCAAATTAGGATATGATATTAATATTACAACTAAAACGGGGGTATATTTAATTCTAGAAAAATGATAATAGAATTATAATTTATACTAAGAATGAAAAGCTATCTCCATTGATATAGGGATTGTTTCAAAAATAAAGAAAGTCCAAAAAATAAAAATATATAAATCTTTTTATAATCCTTCTTTTATATGGCTCAATGGAGACAGATACTTTTAAAATTGATGGTTCAAAAATTATTTATCATCCAGAAAGAATATCTCAATGGATAAAAGCAGGAAGTGATTGGAATAAAGCTAAAAAAGTTTATCCTATTTATGTTGAAATTTCTCCTATGGGTGCTTGTAATCATCGTTGTACTTTTTGTGCTGTAGATTATATTGGTTATCAAAATCGTTCATTAGATGAAAATAATTTTATGGAAACTATTCAAGATATGGGGGCTTTGGGAGTTAAGAGTGTAATGTATGCTGGAGAGGGAGAACCATTATTATATAAGCCTCTTTCAAAAATTATAAAACATGCAAAAGAATCTGGAATAGATAATTCAATAACTACTAATGCTACTCCTTTAACAGAAAGATTTGCAAATGAATCTCTTCCTTATATTACTTGGATAAAAGCAAGTATTAATGCAGGTTCTCCAGAAAACTATGCTAAAATTCATCGAGCAAAGGAAGGAGAATTCGAAAGAGCATTTTCAAATATGCAAAAAGCAGTAGAAGTTAGGAGGAGTTTAGGTTTGGATTCAAAAGAACATACACTCGGAGCACAAATGGTTTTACTTCCAGAAAATGCTCATGAATCTTTTGCATTTGCGTCAAGAGCTAAAGAATCAGGATTGGATTATGCAGTAATAAAACCTTATTCTCAACATAAAAAAAGTATCACTGAAATTTATAAAGGTCAAAGGTATGAAGAATTTATGAAGATGGAAGAAAAATTAGATTCATTACAATCGGATTCATTTAAGGTAATTTTTAGAAAAAGTACTATGAAGGAATTGTCTAAAGAAGATCCTAGTTATTTTGTATGTCCTTCAACACCTTTTATGTGGGCATATATTATGGCAAGTGGAGATGTGTATAGTTGTAGCGCATATTTAGAAGATGAAAGATTTAACTTAGGAAATATTCAAGAAAATACCTTTCAAGAAATTTGGGAAGGTGAAAAAAGAAAAGCAAATATGGAATTTGTTTTAAATGAATTGGACATTTCAGAGTGTAGAAAAAATTGTAGGATGCATCCAACAAATTTAGTACTTGACAAATTAAGTTCTTTAGCAAATCCTTTAGATGAATTATTTAAAATAGATCAATCAAATTATCCAAACCATATCAATTTTATATAGTAATTCTTATAAATTGATTTTCAGAGTCTTTATTTAATATGAAGAGGAAAATTTTTAATTTAGAAGAATTGGCAAAAATATCTGAAGAATTTAAAAGAGAAGGGAAATCTATTGTTCATTGTCATGGTTCTTATGATGTTTTACATACAGGTCATATACAACATTTTAAAGCGGCAAAAACTCGAGGAGATATTCTTATGGTAACTCTTACTGCAGATAGATTTATAGATAAAGGCCCTAATAGGCCGGAATGCAAAGAAAATTTAAGAGCGAATACTCTTGCAGAATTAGAAATGGTGGATTACATTGCTGTTGTAGAAGATCCAACAGGATTACCTGCAATAAGTGCTATAAAACCATCAGTTTATGTTAAAGGATCAGAGTTTAAAGATGGAAAAGATATAACTGAAAGAGTAAGACCAGAATTTGATTTAGTTGAAACGCTTGGGGGAAAAGTGTATCTTACTGAAGAAATAACTTTCAGCTCAAGTAAGATGGTTAATCGAGCAAATCTTTCAAATGAAGCTTTTGCTTTTGTGGATAGATTTAGTGATGAAATTTCTACAAAAGAAATAGCAGATTCTTTAGAAGATTTAAGAGGAATGAAAGCATTAGTGATTGGAGATACAATTATTGATGAGTATCATTATGTTAGTCCATTAGAACGACCTCCAAAAGAAACAATGATTGCTTCTAAATTTCTTTATGGAGAATCTTTTGCAGGAGCAACACTCGCTGCCGCAAATCATTTGGCCGGATTCTTAGATAATGTTGATTTAGTTACTTGTTTAGGGTCCGATTCTTCAACAAATTATAAAGATTTTATAGTAAAAAATTTAAAATCAAATATTTCTCCAACTTTTTTTTATAGAGATGATGCTCCTACGGTTATTAAAAGAAGATACATTGAAGAAGCTTTCTTAAAAAAGTTATTTGAAATTTGTTTCATAGAAGAAACCAATATGCCAGAAATTATTTCAAAAAATATTTCAGAATATATTGGTGATGTAGCTAAAAATTATGATTTAGTAATGGTTGCTGATTTTGGACATGGGCTTTTGGAAGGAAGAGTAGTAAATACATTAGAAAGTCAAAGTAAGTTTTTAGCAGTAACAACTCAGACAAATGAATCTAATTCAGGATATAATCCTATAACTAAATATTCCAGAGCAGATTATGTTTGTATTGATGAACCAGAAATTCGTTTTTCAACACATGATCGTTTTGGAGACTTAAAAAAAGTAGTCACTACTCTTGCTTCTTTAAAAGAGTATCAAAAATTTTCAATAACAAGAGGACATAAAGGATCTCTTATGTATTCTAAAGACGAAGGATTTATTGACATACCTGTATTTTCTGGATTTGGAATTAAAGATACTATTGGGGCAGGCGATGCTTATTTTGCAGTTACTTCTCCTTATGTTGTAGCAGGTAATTCTCTAAAAAATGTAGGATTTTTAGGCAATGTAGTTGGGGCGCTGGCGGTTAACATTATTGGAAATAAAGAATCAATAGATAGAGACATGGTTACAAAATTTGTTAACAGTTTATTAAAATAAGTGTTTTTACAATCTATTATTTATCCATTGAAAATAAAAATCCATATGCCAGTTTCTTTTTACATAATAATAAAGTTTTTTATTTTTTCTGAATTTAGGTTTAATAAAATTTATGATTTTTCTAATTAAATGATATTTTGATTGTCTATAATTTGTTCTCTTGTCGTTAGTATATCCGGTATTTATTTTTTTATTTAATGAAGGAGGAGTAAATTCTTTAACTCCTATAAACTTGAAAAGTTTATTTAATTCTTCTTGTTTATTTTCATTTTCCATATCCATAATAAAAATATTTTCTTTTCCATATTCTTTAATCCAAGGTTTAATCATTTTTTCTTGATTATAGAACTCAAGTTTAGCAGGAAGGAGATCGTAATATTTTGTTCTTTTATATAAAGACTCCGCTCTTTTTTTATCATCTCTTTTGTAAATTATTATTTTTGTATTTGGGAATAATTTTTTTATCAATTTAGCAGATCTTTCTTTATTAATAATTAATGTACTAATTTCCCCAACAACTTTTTCAAAATTGCAATTTTTAAATTTTTTTATATAGTTTTGCAAACCCATTATTTCATATTCTTCTGGAAAATAATTTATTTCAGTTAATAAACAAAATTTTGGCATACTAATTTCTGGATGTTCATATAAACAATTTGCTAACCACCTACTTCCACTTCTTCCAAATCCAATTCCTAAAAAATCCAATCTCATAAAAAAACTATTATTAAATCCTTTAAAAAAATAATGGTTAGAGAGAATAGATAATAAATATTAAGTTTAAGATAATAATCTATATAAAACCTAATTTTATGATCTTCTTATAAAAAAATGGCGAAAATTATTGCAACAATAGGTCCTAATTCTAATAACTCCTCAATTTTAGGAGAGTTAAATAAGAAAGTGGATTATTTTAGAATCAATATGTCTCATACTGATGAAAGAGACATTGAATTAAGAGTGAAAGAACTTTTACCTTATGATGTGCCTATAATTTTAGATACCGAAGGTCCGCAAGTTCGTTCTGGAAATACTCATAGACTTAATTTTAATGCAGGAGAGCAAGTTTATTTATATAATCATGAAATTGAGTGTAATGATTACTCCCTTTTTTTTACCCCTTCACATATTGCTAATAGTTTTCAAGTAGGTGATAAAATTTCTTTAGCATTTTATTCTGTATTGTTTCAAATAAATGATATTTCAACAAAAGAAGAAGGTTATGTTACTGCTAATGTTATTCATGGAGGTGTTTTGGATTCGAGAAAAGCAGTGCATATAGAAAGCCCAAATTTTGTCTTACCTGTATTCAGTTCTAAAGATTATAAAGCATTTGAGATTGGAAATAATTTTTGGATATCTCATTATACTTTATCTTTTACAGAAAGCAAGGAAGATGTAAAATTATTTAGACAATTTTGCCCTAATGCAAAAGCTTATTCTAAAATTGAATCTATGAAAGGATTAGAAAATTTTAAAGAAATAGCTCAAGAAGCCGATGGAATTTTAATTGATAGAGGAGATTTAAGTAGCCAAGTTCCTATTGAATTAATTCCTCTAATACAAAAAAATATTATTAATTATTGTAATGCTATAGGAAAACCGGTTTTTATTGCAACAGATACTTTACAACACATGTTTGAAAATCGACGACCAAATGCTGCAGATGCTAATGATATGATTAGCACCTTGCTTGATGGAGCCGATGGAATTGCTTTAACAAAAGAAACAGCTACTGGGAAATATCCCGTTGAAACAGTGGATATGTTAATAAAAATGATTGAAGTTTCTAATAATTTTAAAACAAGAAATTATCTTTTTACCCCTCATTTTCTTGAAGATTTAATTAAAGATAATGACAAATAAAAACAATTATATCTTAAAATTTATGTGTTTCTATCTAAAATTCCACCCATAGAATATTCGTCTATAAATTCCTTTTAACATCCCTGCATATCTTACACTAATAAAAATTATCATCCATGGAAAAAGAATTTTGAAATTTTTTATTTTATGAGATTTATTTATGGAAATGGGAATTATTGCGATTGGAAAAATTATCATCATTCCTATTAACATCAAAAAATTAAGTCCTCTAATTTTTATCCATTTTTGATTTATTGAAGAACCAATCCAAACACTTTGTTTAAACACTTCTTTTAATGTTTCAGCATTTTTGTGGTAACATATTGCATCTTTTACCCTCTTAGAACGAGCATTATATTTTATAAAAAAAGTTCTATCATCGGCATATCCTAATGATGAATCAAATCCACCCATTTTTATAAATTCACTTTTCATCATAGCACGATAAACCCATCCATATTCACTTTTTCTTTCAATAAAATATCTCCCCCAACACTTGCTCCAGATATTGTTTTGATTTAATGCAATTTGCACACCATCAATTGTTCCTATTTCATTCTCTTCAATAATTGGCTTTATTAAATTTTTAATAAAATTTTTATCAAAGGTCATATCTGCATCAACAAAACTTAATATCTCTCCCTTAGCATTTTTAGTGCCGAGATTTCTTGCATTTCCTGGACCTTGATGATTTTGTTTTAAAATTTTAACCTCTTTAAATTGACTAACAATTTCTAAAGTTTTATCTGTTGAACCATCATCAACAAAAATAATTTCAATCTTTTTATAAGTTTGATTTTTTAATGTTTTTATACAATTTTCTATAACCTCTTCTTCATTATATGCAGGAATAATTATACTTACAAGAGGATTTTTATTTTTTAAAGGTTCTTCAGATTTGTGTAAAAAATTGTCTTGTTTCATGATTTTTACCATAAAATAAATATAATAAATTCTTCTATTGTATAAGAATATAATCACATTTAAAAACAATACTCTTTATAATTTAAAATGGAATCAAAACAGAAAAAGGAGTCATTTAATGATTGGGTTAGAGAATTTTACGATGATAAAGCGAAAAATTATACCCACGGAGATTATGAAAAATTTAGGTGGTTTGCATCTAAAAAAAAGAAAAGACAATACTATCAAACAACCAGAAGTTTATTATTTCACCTTAGAAATGTAAATTTTAAAACATGTTTAGATATTGGATGTGGTCCAGGGACTTGGACATTTTTACTCTTAAAAAAATATCCTACTTCTGAATTCATTTGTTTAGATATTTCTAAAGAAATGTTAATGCAATTTAAATCAAGAGTAAATGAAAAAAGAATAAATTTTGTTGTAAGTGCATTTACTGATTTTAAAACAAAAAATAAATACGATTTTATTTTTGCTTCGCGATCTATTGATTATATGGAAGATAAACCCCTTGTCATAAAAAAAATATATGATTTATTAAATTCTGGTGGAAAAGGAATTATTGTTACCTCACCTCCACATTCCATTTCTGTTAAAATAAAAAAATTTTTTGGAAAAAAATTGAATAAACAACACACTCAAAGAATTTCCGTTAGAAAAATGAAAAAATTGCTTCAAGATGTTGGTTTTAAAAATATTGAATTTTTCCCCATTCTTTTTACAGATTCGTTACCAGAAATATTCAACAAAATTTTATTTAATTTATTTTATAAAAAAAGATGGAATTTAATTCCAAAACTATTTGCTTCAGGATATTTGGTTAAATTTGAAAAAAATTAAAATGTCAAAAAAAATTGCTTTTTTAGGAAGCCACGGTTCAGGTAAAACTTCTACGATTAATTTTATAAAAAATAAATTAGAATCTCGCGGAAATTCTGTCGAAGTTTTTACAATGGGCTGGAAACAATTTAAAAATCCGGTTTTAAAATTTTTTTCAAGAATTTACTTAAAATCAGATTATAAAAGACAAAAAAAAGAAGAAAGATTAGATAGGTTTAGAGAACGTTCTTGGTTTTTTTATTTAATTTATTATATTGAACTTTTAACACGTTATGCAGAGATAAAAAGATCTGAAGCAGATTTTATTTTAATGGACAGATATTTTTACGAAGAGTTAATGTTTAGTTCTGGGTTAAAAAGAAGAGTTTTCACAAAATTTACTCCCATTCCAAATAAAACTTTTGTTCTTGAAACAAATATTGAAATAATTAAATCGAGAGGACATCAAGCTTCACAAGATAAATTAAATATGTTTTATGATAAATTAAAAAATTTAAGTAAAACTTTTCCAATGGTTTTTATTGATTCTTCAAAAACCTATGAAAAAATTTACAAAGAGATTTTAACTCAAATTAAAAATGATAATTGAATTTTTTGGATTATCCAAAACAGGGAAAACTAATTTTAAAAATAAAATAGTTAGTTCTGAATATCTCATTTTAAATCAAGAATCGTTATCTCCGTTCAAAAAAATTATTCTTTTTTCGAAATACTTAATTAAACGTCCTATTAATACATTTTATATTTTTTATAAATTGAATACTAATAATTTATCTAAAAAATTTAAAGTTATAAAAATGCGAAACACTTATTTGATAACAGTTTTAGCAAAATATGAATTGATTAAAAATTTACAGAAAAAAATTCTCTTAGATGAATTTTTTTTACAATCTCTTTTTATGATATTTCAGAAAAAGTCAACTAAATCAGAAATTAAGAAAATTTTAACTTCCTTTCCAAATTCAGATTTTATTCTTTTGTTTGAGAGGTCAAAAAAAGAAAGATATGAAATATATGAAAAACCACACACCTCGTTTAATAATCCAACTATGTATCCAGGAGGATGGATAGATATTAATTATGCGAAAAAATGGATGGAGATTATGGAGCATAATTATGAGATTATTAAAGAAATAATTTTAGAGAATTATGTTGAATCAACTTTAAAAGATAGCACCCTAAAAATTCCAAAGAATGTCAAGGTATACTCTAAAAAATAAATCCTTATAAACAATCTTTCTAAGTTAATTTTATGAAAATAGCCCATGTTAGTATGTTTTATCTGCCGACTTTTGGAGGTGTAGAACAAGTAATTTATGAATTAGCCAAAAGACAAGTTGCACAAGGACATGAAGTTCATGTTTTTTGTTGTGATTCAGATAAAAATCAACGAATAGAAAGAAAAGAAGAAATAATCGATGGAGTTCATGTTCATAGACTTCCTTATTGGGTGAGATTATCATTAAACACTTTTATCTGGCCGAGCCTTTTATGGAGATTTAAAGGAAAATTTGATATTGTTCATTCACATGTTTCAGGGCACGATTATGTTTTATTTGCAGGATTATTATCAAAAATAAAAGGATTCAAACATATTCATACAACTCATTGCCCTTGGACCGACGCCTCTTTTAGACCAAAAATTATTAGGCCTTTTTTATTCTTGAATGATTTAATTATGAATAAAATTTCTTTCAGTTTTATAGATCGCGTAATTCCAATAACTCCTTGGGAATTAGACATTTTAAAAAAATTTACAGATGAAAATAAAATCCGAGTTATTCCAAATGGAATGGACAATATTTTGTTTAAAAAAATTAAGAATAATAATTTTAGAAAGAAATATAAAATAACAGAGAAAAATTTAGTTCTTTTTTTTGGTCGGTTAAATCCTACAAAAGGGCCCGAAAAACTTGCACAAACTGCAATTAATATAACTAAAAAAAGAAAAGACATAGCTTTTGTTTGGGTAGGGCCGGATGAAGGTAAAGCTGAGGAAGTAAAAAAATTAATCAAATCTTACAAAAATATGTTTTATCTCGGAGCAATTCGCGGAAAAGATAAAATCGCTGAAATGTATCAATCCGCAGATGTTTATGTAATGCCCAGTTATCGAGAAGGATTACCTTTAACCTTATTTGAAGCGATGGCCTCGAGTTTACCAATTGTTGCCTCTCCAGTGAATGGAATTCCTTATGAAATGAAAGAACCTGAAAATGGTTTTTTTGTAAATTATGGAGATATTGAAGAAATGGAAACTAAGATAATTAAACTTATTGACGATAAAAAACTCGCAAAAAAAATAGCTCAAAACAATTTCAAAAAAGCTAAACAATATGACTGGGATGACATCGAAAAAAAATACATGAAAGAATATAAGAAATTATGTCTTGATAATGCTTAGTTCTTTAATCCTTAGGATTAACTTAGCTACATAAACCGAATAATTAGCGAGGTTTATGGTTTAGGTTGTGAATGGAGCGTATGACTAGAGGATTAAGTGCTTGAATGGGGATTTGAACCACAACAAGTAAGTATTACTATACAATTACTACAATAGGAAAGATTTATAAATAATCTATTTGTATAAAAAATATGACAACAACACAAACGGATATAGAGAATTATCAAAAATTTGGAGATTCAAAAAAAGGTAGTGCTGTTTTTGCAAATACTCTCGTTGAAAAATTAAGACAAAGATTTCCTCAAAGAGAATTTCGAGTTAGACACTATGACCCTCATGCAATGTCAGATTATTCTGGACAAGCAGTATACTCAGAGGTTGTAGAAGTTACTGGAAGAATCCTGGGAATATTTCCAAGAAAAACATTGGTTGCTCATCTATGGGCAGGCTATCTTCCATGTAATAGAAATGGAATTAGTATTGCTCCAACAGATTTAAGAGCAGTTGTTGAAGAAGAAACTGCAAAGCTTAATGAAGTTAGTGGAGCTAATAAAAAAGTTTTCTATGATTAATTTTTTAATATCTTGAGGAAAATGTTAGTATCTTAATCCTTAGGATTAAGTAATCGTGGGGCATATTACCTAAAATCAATACTCCGTCGGATCCTTTATCCCAGACCAATAAAATCCCTCTTTTCTTAACATACAAGCTAAACAGCTACCACAAGATTTGTTTGAAACATAACAGCTATGAGTATTTTTGAAATTGACATTTAATTTAGCCCCAAGTTTTACAATCTCTTCTTTATCTTTTTTAATTAATGGGGCTTTAATTTTAAATTTTCCATTTGTTGCAACTTTCATTAAATTATTTATTTCTTTAACATATTTTTCAGTTGTATCAGGATAGTTTTCTGCGCCTTCATTTTTGAATCCAAGAAAGATTTCATAAATCTTTTTTTCTTTAATAAATGATGATTCTGCTAAAGCCAATGCATAAGCAATAAATATACTATTTCTAAAAGGAACATAAAAATTCATCGACTCTTTTTTTGTATTTTTCAAATCTTTTCTTGAAAGTTTTTTTGCCTTTTTTCTGATATTAATTAATGAAGAGGATAGTTTACTTAATTCAGGCAATTTAATTTCTTGAAATTTATAGTCTAATTCTTTAGCACATTTTTTAGAACAAAACCTCTCTTTAATTAAAGCTCTTTGACCATAATTAAAAAATAAAATTATTCCTTGATTATAATTCAGTTTTTTTTTGAGATAATGAGCCGTCGTAACACTATCTAATCCACCAGAACATAATATTATTACATTTCCCATATTTTAACTAATTAATTAGATATATAAAATTTTATAAATTGTCCATGATTATCTTTTCTATGAGAAAAAAAGCCTCTGAGCTGAAAAAAGGTGAAAAAATAAAAATATTAAATAAACTTTGGGTAATTGAAAATATTGAGATTTCAGACATAGGAAAACAAGGTTCAAAGAAATGCCGAATAGAATTATCTTCTAATGGAGAAAAAATGGCTATTATTCGGCCTTCAGAATATCCATTTGAAGTAATATGAAGGTTTGTTTCTGGATTCTAAGAACTTGCTGGAGGAGATTATGATAAATATAATTATCACTTCTTACAACGAACCTAAATCCACAAAACGTGCTGTTGAAACTTTCTTAAACCAAAGAATAAAAGAAAAATTTAAAATAATCGTCATAGACCCTTTTCCAGAAGTAGAAAAATTCCTTAAAAAAAATATTAAAGATTCTCGAATGGAATTTATTTTAGATCCAGGCGAAGGTAAACCATATGCAATGAATATGCTTTTTGAAATGCTTTACTCCGAAAATAAAAATGATATTTTAGTATTTACAGATGGAGATGTTTATGTGTCTGATAATACTTTACAAGAAATTGTAAATGCCTTCAAAGATGAAAAAGTAGGTTGCATCACTGGAAGACCTGTTGCAACAAATCCAAGGAATACCAAATATGGATACTGGGCAAAGCTTTCTTATGATGGCATCGACAAAGTTAGAAAAAAACTATCTAACCAAAAACAATTTTTACAAACCTCAGGATATTTATTTGCAATTAGGAATGGTTTAGTTAAAGAAACTCTTGAAGATGTTCCAGAAGATTGCGTAATTCCTTATTTTGTTTGGAAAAAAGGTTATAAAATAAGATATTTACCTAATGCAAAAGTTTACATTCAATATCCAAATAATTTTTCTGATTGGGTAAATCAGCGTGTTAGAACAATTAAAGCACACGAAAATTTAAATAAAATTGTTCCAGATATGCCAAGAACTAAATCTTTAGTCAATGAAATTAAAGAAGGATTATTATTTAGTTTAACTCATCCCAGAAATACAAAAGAATTTTTTTGGTTAATTCAGTTATATTTAGCAAGAATTTACATTTATTATAAATCCTTTAAGGAAGCAAGAAATAAGACTTTTGACCCTGGATGGCGAGAAGAAGAGATTCAAAGTGCAAAACCTTTAGATTAATTTTTTTAATTCTTTTTTCAAATCTTCTATATTTGTTACAATTTTCATACTTCCAATTAAAATGGCACTTAATTGATCTAAAGCGTCTTCAATGGGTTCATCTGTTTTTAACCCAATGGTTGGAATTCCTTTTGCATAAGCATATCCTAATTCCCAAGCAGTTCCAGCTCCAACATGCAATCCATCAAGAACAGCGACGACCAATTTAACATTTTTAAATCCTTGAATGATATCTCCTTTAAAAATTTCTTTAACATTGTTAATACCTTCTGCTAATCCTACCTCTCTATGAGGCAAAAAAGTTTCAAATCCCAAATCCTCACAAAGTCCTGCTATATTTTCTAAATTTTCCCTTTCAGATTCATCACATAATTTCCCAGCAATGTAAACTTTCATTTTAACAATATTTAAATAAACTTAGAAGTTTTAAATTTTATCATGAAAATATGCATAATAAAATTTGGGGCATTAGGAGATGTAGTTAGAACAACTCCTATTTTGGAAGGAATAAAAGAAAAATTTCCAGATTCAGAAATAACTTGGATAACGATTCCAATAACAAAACAAATATTAGAAGGAAATCCTTTGATAGATAAAATTTTATTATATCCTACCGAAATAACTGAAAATTTTGATATTCTTTATAGTTTAGATATAGAAAAAGAACCTTCATCTTTAGCAAATAAAATTAATGCGGATAAAAAATTTGGATTTTATGATATGGATGGATTTCCTATGGCATTTAATCCCGAAGCAGAATATTACTTAAATACAGTATTTGACGATGAACTCAAAATAAAAAATCGTAAGACTGTTCAAGAAATGATTTTTGAAGTTTGTGGCCTTGAATATCATCGACAACCTATTTTTATAAATATAGATGAACAAGCAAAAATAAATATTTTTGAATTTATCAAAGAAAATAATTTAATAAATAAAAAATTGATTGGATTTAATATTGGTTCTTCTTCAAGATGGCCAAGCAAAGCTTGGCATCCAGAATGTATTAAAGAATGTATTAAAAAATTAAAAGAAAAAGATTACGAAATAATTCTTCTAGGAGGCCCTGAAGAAATTGAATCTATGGAAAAAATAAAATCAGAATTACTATTTGAAAAAGTAATTGTTTATGGAAAAAATACCTCAAATTCTTTACAAGATTTTTTTGCATTAATTGATGTTTGTGATAAAATAATTTGCGCAGATACTTTGGCTATTCATGTTTCCTTAGGTCTAAAAAAACCAACGATAGCCTTATTTTTCTGCACTCCTCCATGGGAAATTGAAGATTATGGAATTGGGAAAAAAATTACTTCTTCAATGCTGATGAATTTTTTTCCAGAAAAAATGGACCAATATGATGAAGAATTAGTTAAGTCAATTAGTGTTGAAGAAGTTTTAGAAAACTTTTAAATCAATTTTATCAACAATTTTTTGAATAAGGTTAGTTGTAGAAAAACCATCTTCAAGTTCAAACATTTTTAATTTTCCACCCCAACTTTCAATTAACTCTTTTTCTTCTTTTATTCTATCCGGAAGATAACTCCCACCTTTAACATGGACATCTGGTTTTATTTTAGTTAAATAATTTAGAGGTTTATCTTCATCAAAAATAAAAACATAATCTACACATTTTAAAGACTCTAACATTTTTGCACGTTCTTCTTGAGGAATTATAGGCCTTTTTTCTCCTTTATTTCTCTTAATTGAAGAATCACTATTGAGAAGAACAATCAAAATATCTCCCTCTTTTTTTGCTTTCTCTAATAAATTAACATGGGCATAATGTAAAATATCAAAACTCCCATTAGTAGTCACAATTTTTTTACTTTCTATTCTTAATTTTTTTACAACTTTCTCCATCTAACATATATATTCAATCGTTATAAAAACATTTTTATACAATTTTTTCCTGGACTTTTTATGAAAAAGAGAATTCTTTTAGGTGCAAGTTATTCAGTAATAGAACCATTAGGATTATTACATTTGGGCGGTTTAGCACGAGATTTAAATTGGGATAGAAATTATCATTTAGTAAAAAATCATGATTTTGAATCTTTTTTTGAGCACGTAAGAGAATTCAAACCAGATGTGGTTGGATTTAATGTTTATACTGGAAATCATTCTCAATTAGCAGAAGCTTATAGAAAAATAAAAAAGGACCACCCAAATATTTTAACAATTGTTGGAGGCCCTCATCCAACTTATTTTCCAACTGAATCAAATCAATATTCTGATTTTGTAGTAATGAGTGAAGGTTTTGGAGCACTAAGGAAAATTTTAGAAGGCGAAGCAACTCCGGGAATTTTGCCAATGTCTGATTCGGAAAAATTCCCCTTTCCAGATAGAGAAGAATTTTATGCCTATTCTCCAGAACACGCAAGAAGCCCAATAAAAAGTATGATTACCATGACTGGCTGTCCTTACAAATGTACTTATTGTTACAATTCAAGCACACCAAAAGATTTAGGAGATAATATCTCTCCAGAATTAGCAGAACAACTTGCAAAATCTATGGGTCTTGGAGGAAGATTATTTCCCCATAATGTAAGACCTATCGAAGATGTTTT
>Ga0209541_10005897_pt1 | contig 21171 bp, 25 predicted proteins | sample RifCSPlowO2_01_FD_184027 | JGI IMG/M metagenome (GOLD analysis project Ga0209541, IMG submission 184027) | Groundwater microbial communities from Rifle, Colorado - Rifle CSP2_plank lowO2_0.1 (SPAdes) (version 2) | ecosystem: Environmental > Aquatic > Deep subsurface > Groundwater | place... | reverse complement strand
TGATTATATCATTGAATATATATATATATATATATATTTAAAAGGTAAAAGATTTTTGAAAAGATATGGATTGGGAAAGACATAAAGATTATGTTGATAAAATTGCTGTTTTTGACAAGAATATCTCTGTGAGAATTGATTCTAAACCATTCGAATTTCCAGGAATGGCTCCAGTGGAATTTTATGGTGATGCTCAAACAGAACCAAATTATGCAGCTATCGCCCAGCATTATAGTTTAGAATACAAGGGAGGAGGAGAAAGAATTTCTGTTTTAAGGAATTTAGAGGATGTTATTCACGGTGCAAATGAATTAATGCTTGCAGGAACCACTTCAGTTGATGTTGCTGCTGAAAAAAAAGGTAAAATCAGTTCTATTCCCCATCTTGCATTAATTGGAGCAATAAATACAGAGGATCATCATTTAATTGTAGGATTACGAGGAAGAAGATATGGAAAAGAATTAACTCCTGAAAGAGTAAAAGATATGGCTGATAATTGTTATGCACTTGCTCCTGGAGGTGGATTAACTTTTCGCTTTAACGAGAATCCTTTAGATTACACATTAGAACATGAAGCAATGGAAGAGCTTGGAATAAAAAAAGAAGAAATTAGAGATCATAGACCTCTTGGAATCTTTAAAGCAAAAAAAATTGGACCACTAGGTTATAAAATTGTTGAGTTTGCTGAAACAACTTTATCTTCTGAAGAAATTATTGATAGGCATAGAGAAGCTTATCGAAAATATCTTGATTTATGCGGCCAAGAAATTCCAGAAAAAGAAGCATGTAAGCAAGTAGCTGAAGAATTTGGCTGTGGGGATTGTTGGGAACATAGTAGTTTATTAAGAGTATATTCAAATACTTCTGATATTGATTTTTTCATTTCCACAATATCATCAGTAGATTCCATTGATGAAAAAAACTACATACATCATCAAAAATGTGGTATTGGGGTTGGAGCTTTATTGTTAGTTGCTGATCATTTCGCTCTTCTTGGATAAAAATGGATCGAATTAAAGCATATTCTATTTTTACTGATATGATTGATGTTGTACAAACAGAAATCTCATCATTTGTTCAAAATCAGAGTGTCTCTTATGAAACAAAAGAAGATAAAACAATTGTAACAAGTTTAGACACACATTTAGATGGCGTTCTTTCAGAAAAAGCGCGTAATGAGGGTTTTGAAAGTGTGTCAGAAGAAGGAGAAGCTGAATTAGAAATTGTAAAAAAAGGCAATTATATAACTATAGATCCTATTGATGGAACACTTGCATTTCTCGAGCATTTTAAACTAGGTAATTATAAAAATTCAAGATTAGGAGAATCTTATGATTATTCACTGCTTTTAGGAATTGTTGAAAATGGAAAACCCAGGTTTGGCTGTTGTTATAATTATATTACCGAAGAAAAAATATTTTTAGATTCACAAGGAGATATTCATAGAGAATGTTTGGGTAGAAAACCATTTTGTCCAATATACGCACGATATGCTGATGTACGAGCAAATGATACTTTAAATCAAAAATTAGCAGAAGATATAACAATTCCAAATTATTCTTATAGGTCATTTGGTTTAGCTTCTGTAAATGCCCAGTTAAATGAACATGATTCTTTTATTTTAGCTCATTTTTCTCAACAAAATGGATTGTGGGATATTCTCCCAGCAGCAGTTTTAGCTCAATTTTCAGGAGCAAAAATGCTAAATGGATATGGAAATGAAATAGTTTATAATGATTACTTACTAGTTCCTAGAGGCGTTGTTTTGTGTAAAGGAAAAAAATTCTCATGGGTTGAGAAAGCATTAAAACCATCATAGCAATCTATTTTAATTCTTAAATCAATAATTCTTCATGGAAATTTATAATTACGAAGAAATTTTAGAATTTCTTAAAAAAATAATCAAAGAAGCTGGAAAAATTTTAATTGAGAATTATGATAATCCTCGAGGAATTAGAAAAAAAGATGACAACACTTTAGTTTCTGATGCAGATAAAAAAGTTTCTGATTTTTTATTTAATAGCTTAAAAGAAAAATATCCTGATTTTGGAATATTAGATGAGGAAAGAAGTGAAGATGAGCGATTTAAGGAATTCTGCTTTATAATTGATCCTCTTGATGGAACAAAAGAATATTTGAAAAAAATAGATGAGTTTAGCATTTTAATTGGACTTATAAAAAATTTTAAGCCTGTTTTAAGTATTGCTTATAAACCTACATCAGGCGAGTTAGCATATGCAATAAAAGGAAATGGCGCTTTCTTAGAAAAAAATAATAAAAAAATAAAGCTAAAAGTAATTGCTAAAAAAGAAATCATTGCTTTTATTAGTAGGACAAGAAAAGATGAAAACTTAGATAATTTATTAGGAAGATTAAATGCAAAAAAAATACAATTGGGAAGCATGTACAAAATAATTGAAATTGCAAAAAACACAGGAAATGTTGTAGTTTATCCTATTTCCTTAAAGGTTCATATTTGGGATATTTGCGCACCTCAAATTATATTAGAAGAAGCAGGAGGGATAATAACAGACCTAATTGGTGGAAAAATTGATTATAGTAAAAATATAGTTAATGGAATTATTGCAACATCTTCTTTAGAAACTCACAAAAAAATACTAGATTTATTAGATGATAATATAAAACCAATTCTTATTTTTTGTGGATTAATGGGTAGTGGAAAAACAACTTTATCTGAATATTTTCTGGAAAAATTAGAGGATTATGAAAGATTTAACACAGATGATGTTAGAAGAATAATGGGATTAAAAACTTTTGACAGAAAAGATACTCCTAAAGTAAATGAGTTTATGTATTCTCATGCACGACAATTGCTAAAAGAAAGAAAAGGAGTAATGTTTGATTCTGCTTACAAATTAAAAAAAGCACGAGAAAAAATTTATGAAATAGGAAAAGAATTAAATGTTCCAGTTCTTGTTGTAGAATGTTATTGTAAACCTGAAACAGCAGTTAAAAGGATTTCTTCCAGAGGTAAAACTGATTCATTGCATAATCCTACAAATGACCCCAAGGTATATGAGGAGTATGCAAAAATATGGGAATCTCCCGAGATAGATATTAAAGATGATAATATTTCATTAATTAAAATAAATACTGATAATAATGTTCTAGAGATAATTAAACTATCTAAAGAATTAAAAGAAATTGTAGATTTTATAGAAAAAAATTTAGAACAATTTAAATTAGACTAATTAAACTCTTGCCTTTCAATTTCTTGTTCAATACTTTTTTCTATTTGCATCATTTGTTTATTGAAAATATCAAACCCTTTTTTTTCTATTGTACTATTGATATGCTTGAGTCTATTTTGTTGAATCATCTCTAATAATTCCTTTAAATCCACATGAAGATCAATCTCCATCCATTTTCTTAAATCAATCTCAAATGGAACAACCACTCCACCTCTATCAGCTATTTTATTAATAACCTCTAACCAAAATTTGTTTAAATATTCTTTATCTTTTCCAAGCTCTTCTAAAGTGTTTCTGAATATCCTAACACTTTTATCTCCAGATACTAACGCCAATCCAACAGATTCTCCATGCGATTCCTCATTTGCAATAGATTTGCTAACTTTTTCTAATCCATGATTTCCAGTTATTATCTTCATGTCATCATTATAATATTTGCCTTTTTTTACTATAGTGAGGAAAATCCCATACTTATTTTTGTCTGCTAAATCAAAAAAAACATCGTTATCAAAAATATTATCTCCGTTAGTGATCATAAAATCTCCATCCATTTCATGTTTAGCTAACCATAATGTAATTAAATTATTTGAAAAATCATAAAAAGGATTATGAAGAATCTTTATTTTCATGCCTTCTTGTTGGTATTTTCGTATTTTTGCCTCTATCTGGTCTGCATAATGCCCTGCGACTACTACAACTTCATTAATGACCCCAGATTCTTGTATATTTTCTAATTGCGTTTCTAAAACTGTTTTGCCATTTCCCAAATCTATTAAAGGTTTTGGCGTATTATTAGTTAAAAATCCTAATCTAGAGCCTTTTCCTGAAGCAAGTATAATTATTTTCATTTTTCGAAATTTCCTCTGGAAATCTTCATACTCGTAAGAGTTGAAGAGACAAAAATTTTTAATTTCTGTATGAGGAATTGAAAAATTTTATTTTTCATTTTTTAAGTATCCATCCTTTTTATATAAAAACAAAGAATTTATCTTATTTAAACATATTTGCAATTAATCATAATTTTGGAATCCACTCTTTTTTTCCAGCATCCCACTTCATTTTTTTCTGTTTCTGGAAAAAACAATAGTAATCAAATCCAAGCTCTCCAATTAATAAAAGATATTCAATGAAAGCAATAAGATAAATAAATAATAATGGCTGATTAATCAAAAGAAATAAAGGAGCAATCCAAAGAGCATTTGCTTGATCATATTTAGTGACAATAGATTTAATTCCTGTAATTTTTTGTGATTCTTCAGTTTCTGTGATTTTATTTCCATATTTTATTTGAAATTTTCTTCTAGCAAATTCCCTGCTCATATAACCTATAATACAAAAAAATGCAATGTAGTAATATCCAGTAATATAACCGAGAGACAAATATAAAGCAGGTAGAAATATTAACCAATCTAAAATAATATCAGTAAATCCACCATAAGTTGATTTTATTCCAGAGCCTCTTGTAATCTTCCCATCCATAGTATCTCCAATATTTTTTAATGTGATAAGTATGGCAGCTATCACTAAGGAAAGGTATGTTTGATAATAAGCCATTATTGCAATTCCTGACATTCCTACAACAAAACTAATAAGAGTTACCATATCTCCAGTTAATCCAAGATTATAAGCATATTGAGCAAGCCGCGCAGTATATGGATCAAGAAGCTTAGAAAGAAAAACAGGATTATCTTTGTAATAACTTTTTTCTATATCAAAAATTTTATGTGTTTTTTTTGAAATTTTTGAGACGGGAATTTTACGACTATTCTGTAAGAATGGTGGTTTAAATGAAATTCCTGTATCAAAAATAGGTCTTTTTCCAAGAGATTCACTTTTCTCTTCTTTTTTATCTTTTGTTTTAGTTTTCACTTTACCAGTTTTTTCCATGTACTAAATAAAAATGAAGAGCTTAAAAAGATTATTAAAGTGCTCACAAACTGTTCTTTATCTCAACAATCTATTTAAATGACTATTAAATTTTCATACTATGAAAATCTGTCATGTAAATATGTTTTATCTTCCTACTTTTGGTGGAGTAGAACAAGTTATGAATGAACTTGCACAGCGGCAAGTTAAAGATGGCCATGAAGTTCATGTTTATTGTTGTGATAGTGATAAAAATATAAGAATAAAGAAAAAAGAAGAAATAATAGAAGGAGTTCATGTTCATAGGTTGCCTTATATATTTAGATTATCAATGAGTACTTTTATCTGGCCTTCTCTTTTATGGCAATTTAAAAATAATTTTGATGTTGCTCACACTCATGTTTCAGGACATTTGTACATCTTAATAATTGGTTTTTTATCTAGGCTTTATGGTTTTAAACATATCCATACAACTCATTGTCCTTGGACAGATCTTTCTTTCAGACCAAGAATTCTTAAGCCATTTTTATTATTAAATGATCTAATTTTTAATAGGCTTGCTTATAAAATTATAGATAAAGTAGTAGCAATAACTCCTTGGGAATTAACTATTTTAAATAAATATTCTAAGAACAAAAATAAAATAATCGTTATAAACAATGGAACTGATAACATATTTTTTCGCAGAATAAAAAATAACCAGTTTAGAAAAAAATACAGAATTAAAGAGAAATATCTTATTTTATTTTTCGGAAGATTAAACCCAACAAAAGGCCCTGAAATGTTGGCAAAAGCTGCTATAAATATAACAAAAAAAAGAAAAGACATTGCCTTTGTCTGGGTAGGCCCTGATGAAGGAAAAGCAGAAGAAGTTAAACAACTGATCAAGGATTTTAAAAATATGCACTATCTTGGTCCTTTAAAAGGAAAAGAAAAGGTAGCTGAAATGTATCAAGCTTCAGACATTTATGTTCTTCCGAGTTATAGGGAAGGTCTTCCTTTAACATTGTTCGAGGCCATGGCCTCTGGTTTGCCTATAGTTGCTTCGCCAGTCAATGGCGTTCCATTTGCAATACATGAACCTGAAAATGGATTTTTCACAAATTATGGAGATATAAAAGCTATTGAAGAAAAAATTCTTTTACTTATCGATAACCCTGAATTAAGAAAAAAAATGTCGGAAAATAATATGAAAAAATCTAAAGCATATGACTGGAATGATATTTATAAGAGATATATGGATGAATACGAAAATTTATTAACGGAAAATGCCTAATAATCTAAATAAAGATAAATTTAAAAATCATATTTACTATCTTATACAATCCAAAAAACGAGGAAAAATGAAAATAACTTTAATATCAACCTCTACATTTCCTAATGACCAGGGATTAAGGACTTTATCAGCTTGTTTAGAAAGAGAAGGTCATGAAGTATTAATGATTTTCTTGCCTTTAGTAGAAGACTATACCAGAAAATATACTGAAAAAGAATTAAAACAGGTTGAGGAAAAAACAAAAGGAAGTCAATTAATAGGAATTGGTTCTATGGAAAGTACAACCGGAAGAGCTAAACAATTAATTGATTTATTTCAGAAAAAAGGAATTCCTGTTGTTTGGGGAGGTCCTCATGCTACTTTTTTTCCAGAAAAATGCTTTAAGATTGGCGATATAATTGCTGTGGGAGAAGCAGAAGAAGCTATAGTCGAGATTGCTAATAAAATAGAGAGAGGAGAACCTATTAATAATATATTAAATTTCTGGATTAGAATTAACGGTAAAGAGTATAAAAATCCTGTGAGATCCCCTCCAAATAATTTAGATGTTTTAGCTCCTCCTGATTTTGATATTGAAGACCAATGGATTCTTGAAAGAGGAAAGTTAATTCCATTTGAAGAAAGGCATCTAGCAGGAATGTTATTTTTCCAGACAGAAAGAGGATGCCCACAAGCATGCTCCTATTGCACAAATAATATTCTTAGAGCATTATATGCTGGTAAGGCTGATTTACTAAGAACTCATAGCGTTGATTATGTCATTAATTTTTTCAAAACAATTAAAAAGAAATTTCCTTCTATTAAAGTTATAGACATACGAGATGAAACTATTACTGTAAGAAAACTTGAATGGCTAAGAGAATTCTCTGAAAAGTATAAAAAAGAAATAGGATTAAGAATGAAATGCCTCGCTGAACCTGCAACTATGGCTTTTGGAGAGGTGAGTGACGAAAAAATACGATTATTAGTTGAAGCTGGTTTAACAGATATAATTATAGGAATTCAAAGTGGTAGTGATAGATTAAATAAAGAAGTATATAACAGATTTATTAAAGCAGAGCATGTTTTAAAATGCGCTCAAATTTTAAACAAGTATAAAGATAAATTAACAGTTATGTATGATGTAATAGCTAATAATCCTTATGAGACTAATGAGGATATTTTAGAAACAATTAAATTATTAAGAAAAATTCCCAAGCCATATTTTTTAAGTGTTAATAATTTAATATTTTTTGAAGGCACCCCTTTATACAAAAAAGCGTTAGATGATGGATACATAAAAACATACAACGATACTGCAGGAAATTTAAATTACTGGGATAGGTGGAAGCACATAAAACTTAAGAAAAAGAATCCTTATCTTAATCTAGTTCTCAATATGATGAGAGGTTCTTGCACTAACAGAAGATATGGCTTACTTCCTGCTTGGTTTGTAGATTATTTAACGAGTCCAAGAGTAGTGAAATACAATGTAGATAACGAAAAACCTACTTATGCAGCAGGAGAATTAGTTGAAGTGATGGATGATACACGGGAAAAGATAATTAAACCAATTTATCGAGCAATGCCTATTTCAGTAAAAGTGTTTTATGATAGAGTTAGATATAGAATGTAAATAGTTTTAAATGTCCGAATTCCACATGTTTATAACACATCAAAAATGTTTTCCAATTGAACATTTTTGGGGTGCTCAAAAAACTTAAAGTTTTTTGACATGTGGTAGATGATAGCATATGGAATTCGGAGCACACAGAAAATTTTTATATTTTCTGTGCCCCAAAATTGCAAAGCAATTTTGATGTGCTCAAAAACCATAGTAACTAAACATGCCATAGGTTTCTGACCTATGGTTTTTGACAAATAGAAAGATTTATATAATTCTAGCTATTTTATATGTGTATGAATATTAGTAAGAAAGATTTAATTAGAATAAATAAAGGTTTTGGAGGAAATTTAAGAAGCGACTCGGGTATTGATTATGCTCTCGATGTCCAAAAAAATAATAAATTAGGAGACTATAAAAAGTTAGCATACTTATTAAGAGCGATACTTGTTGAGCATCCTTTTTCAGATGGAAACAAAAGAACTGCAATGTTTTTATGTTTAAATTTTGCAGAAGAAAATAAAAAACAAGTAGACCGAGATTTATTATTAGAACAAATAGTATCAATAGCAAAAAATAATATAAATGAAATAAGAAATATTGAGTGGAGGATAAAAAATTGCATTAGGTAATATGGAAGAAAAAAATATTAAAAAAATATTAAAAAAATATAAAGAGCTTTTTCTTGCTTTAGAAAATTATGATAAAACAGGAGAATTACCATATCAAAGAAAAAGGATAGATATAACTCTATCTGCAAAAACAATAAATAAATTAAAAGATATTAAAGAAAAGACTGGAAAAAGTATTTCAGAGATTATTGAAGAAAAAATTGAAAAATGAGTATAGATTCACTTTTTTATAAAAACTTACTTTTTATTAAACTATACCCTTTTGTTTTAGTTGTTCTACTAAATCTGTAAATCCTATATATAAAATTGAGGGAATACCAACTGCCAATGCTCCTTTAACATTCGCAAGTTTATCATCAATAAATAATGCCTCTTGTGAAGTTATTTTCTCTTTTTCTAACATAGCTAAATATATTTCTCTTTGCGGTTTCATTAACCCTAAACCAGTAGAGGTATATACCTTGTGAAAATTATCATACAGACCATTTCGTTCATTATGCTCTGCAATTTCTGTTTCTGTATTTGTTAAACCAATAACGCGATAATTTTTTCTAAATTGAAAAATAAGTGATTGAACTTGTGGAAATATTTGATTGTGATAACTATATGCATAAAGATGATTTTTTAACAAACGATTATGGTCAACATAATTAGGTAAACTAGAAGCTACAATAGAGTAACCTTCTAAAAGAGACAAAATTCCTTTTATTATATCCTCTTGTAATGGATTTAATAATTCAACTAATTTTTCAAGAGATATTCCTGCACTATGAGCTACAGCTTTATTAATTGCATCAGTTTTATCAGGAACTAATACACCGCCTATATCAAAGATAACTGTGTTTGTCATGAGGAAAAAGATAATAGTAGGTATTTATTATTTTAGATGCTAAATCTAAATAAATCTTTAAAAACCATAAAGTCTTTGCGTTTTTGTTTAGACTTTATCGGTGACCAAAAATGCGAACTTGGTAAGCATTTTTGGCATAACAGAAGATATAGATTGAAATGAAAAAAGAAATAGAACTTATAATTAGTCAAAGTAAAGAAGCTATTGAAAATGTTTCTTTTCTTTCTGAATTAATTGAGCAATCAGTCCTTGAGATAATAAAATCACTTAAGAAAGGCAATAAAATTCTTATTTGTGGTAATGGTGGAAGCGCTGCAGAATCACAACATTTTGCAGCAGAACTTGTAGGAAGATTTGAAAAAGAAAGACTTGCTATTCCATGTATAGCACTAACTACAGATACATCTAATCTTACTTCTATTAGCAATGACAGTTCCTTTGATTATGTATTTTCTCGGCAGATTGAAGCATTAGGGAATGAAGGAGATATACTCATAGTATTAACAACATCAGATTATGATGAAGATGGCCATTCTCTAAATTTAAAAAATGCAATTATAAAAGCAAAAGAAAAAAATATGAAAACAATATTACTTGGATCAATCAAAAGCGAGAAAATTGGGGCATTAGTAAACATTGCTATAAAAGTAAATCATAGGAACACAGCACGAATACAAGAGTGTCATCTTTTAATTTTGCATATTCTTGCAAAATTAATAGAAGATAGTTTTTCAGAAAATAATTAATTTATACCAATAAAATTTATTAATGAAGATTCTTTTTTGATAAAATGATATCGATAGTAATAACAACCTTTAATGAACCACAAACAATAGGAAAAGCTATTGAGAGCATTGTTAAACAGAAAATTAAAGAGAGTTATGAGCTTTTAGTTGTCTGTCCTGATAAACCAACAATAAAAGTGATTGAAAGTTATGCTAAAAAATATCCTCAAGTTAAACATGTGATGGATGATGGAAAAGGAAAAAGCTATGCTATAAACTTATTATTAAAAGAATTGATAGGAAGAATTATTATTCTCACTGATGGAGATGTTTATGTTTCAGAAAATTCAATTAACCATATTATTGAAGTTTTTAAAGATGAAAAAGTTGGTTGTGTTTCAGGAAGACCAGTCTCTATTGAAGATAAAAATACAATGTTAGGTTATTGGAGTCACCTTCTTTGTGATTCTGCTCACTATCTTCGGCTGGAAAGAAACAAGAAAAATGATTTTTTAGAATGTTCTGGTTATTTTTGGGCTTTTAGAAATAATATTATAGAAAGTTTTCCATTAGATGTTGCAGAAGACAGTGTTATTCCCTGCATGTTCTGGAAGAAAAGATATAAAATAAAATATTCTCCTAATTCAATAGTTTATGTTAGCTATCCTAAAAATTTTCAGGATTTTATCAAACAGAAAAAAAGAACCATAAAAAGTCATGAAAAAATCCACAAATATATAGAAAAAAGGCCAAAAATGAAAACTTTTTCTAGTGAGTCTTTAGGAATATGGTATGTTTTGTTATATCCCTCAACTATTAAAGAATTTTTTTATACATTGATAGTAATTCCTGTTAGAGCATATTTATGGTTTATTGCTTATAAAGAATATATTTTAAAAAAAGAATATAATGATGCATGGGAAAGAGTGGAGAGTACGAAGTAATCATTTTTCTAGATAATCTACAACAACTTCTGCAGCATATTTTATGCCGTCTAATGTTCCATATTTCTGTGCAAGTCTTTCATTAACTTGCCCTATATTGTGAGATAATTCTAAAGATTTTTCCAATGCAGAACGAGGATTATCTCTTATAACAACCCCCAATCCTAGTTTTATAATTCCTCTTTCATTAAAAAACATTTCAGGGTCATCATTTTTTTGGTAAGGCGGGGTAATGAACCCTTTTTTTAACAAATGTGAAAGCCAAACACAACTCCAACCTGCTCTTGCATATTGTGCAAGAATATTAGGATTATTCATTTGGCTCGGACTTAAAACTATTATCTTGTTTCTAATTTTCTCAGGTAACCCTTTAATCGAGAATTCTGGAGCATAAATTTGCATTCCTAATTCTTGAACAGCGTCATAAATTCCGCTTTCTCTTATTCCGTCAATGCCTGTCATTAATAAATAGATTCCCTTTTCTGGAAGATTCGTTGTGTCTGGCTTTGGAAGATGGACAAACGGAGGAGTTAATTTTTCAACGTCTCTTAATTGTCTATTATCATCATAAGAAAAAACTCCAGGGTCATTAGAAAAAACTATTTTTTGTTCTTCCATTAATCTTCTTGCAATTGGAAATACGCTTCTAATTGTTTTTTTGTTAATTGAAATTTCAGGATTATTAATTGCTCGTTCTAATAGTTCATCAAAAGGCCCTGCTCCTCCTGCTGTATAAAATTGATTAGGCAATCCAGTTTGAATTCTATTATTTAATCCTAGTTGGAAAGCGCAATCTCTTAAATCCATATCAATTATTTGAAAGTCAATTGTTTCAAGTTTAGTTTTTGTTTCTAAATGCTTTCTAATACCATTCTCAATAGTTCTATATTTTTTTGAAAATATTCTTAAATTATCAACATAATCTTTCCGGTTAAACATTAATTGTGATAATAGATTTCCTTGAATTCTATCAAATAAAATTTCATCAGGGTGGAGAGCAATAAAATTAGAACCATAATGCGAAGTGATTTCTTCTTTTAAAATTTTTTCCTGTCTTCCAGGATAAACCAGAGGAACAACAATCGGCAGTCGGGATTTTCCACGACGCTCTCTAATGGTATTAACTTCAATTGCCCATTCCACACATCTACAATAAGGGCCATTTCCATAAGCAAACGTCGTATTTATGTACTGCATATACCAATTGTTTGTTTTTCACAAAACCTCTCTCCAATAATCCAACATATCTTTCAAAGTTTTTTCTAACTGAATTTCTTGTTCCCATCCAGTTTCTTTTTTGAATTTAGAAGAATCCCCATAAATAATAGGCTCATCTGTTGTTCGAATTAAAGAGGGATCTTGCCATATTTCAAATTTAAAATTAACTAAATTTCTTAAAATATTTACTATTTCATTTATTTCATAAACTTTTTCACCACTAACGTTATAAGTTTCTCCTATAGTTGCTTTATCTAAAGCAAGATCAAATGCTCTGGTTAAATCTCTAACATCTGTAATAGCTCTTTTGGTTTTTAAATTTCCAACTCTTAATTTTTTTCCTTTATTAATTCCTTTTTCAATTTCAATTAATCTTTTAGTAAAATCAGAGCAAACATCACTAACTTTTCTGGGTCCTGTTGTATTAAAGATTCTTATAGTTATTGATGGTATTTCAAAATTCTGAAAATATTGATTAGCAAGAAGTTCTTGAGCAACTTTACTAACTCCGTATGGATGCAATGGCTTTAATATCCTGTCTTCATGAATAGGAACTTCTTCCTCGCTGACATAACCATACTCCCCACTACTTCCTGCATTTAGTATCTTACATTTTTTATTAAAATGTTTTACAGCTTCAAAAATATTTATTGTTCCGATAACATTAGACTCTAGGGTATACCAAGGATTTTCCCATGAGACTGTTGGATAACTTTGAGCAGCTAAATGAAAAATCTTATCAGGCATAAACTCTCTCATAAAAGAAAAAACTTTTTCTCTATCTCTAATATCACATTCATTAATTATTGCCTTTTTGCTTATTCCATTAATATCTGTAGTTGGATTATAATGAGTAGCTAATATCCTGTAATTTTTTTCTATAAGATAGTTCACTAAATGAACTCCTATAAATCCTCCTGCTCCTGTTACCCATGCTTTCATGCTTCATCAATCTCCCATACTTTTAGTCCATCAAAATCAAAGCTAAAATCTATTGATTTTGCTCCTCTTTCTGCCAAAACTTCTTTTATTTTATGCTCTTTATCAGGCTCGCAATATATTAAAAGATGTCCTCCGCCTCCTGCTCCCATTAATCTAACACCAATTGCTCCGTGAGAAAGTGCTTCTTCAATTAATGCATCTATGTATGTATTTGAAGTTAAAGGATTAAATTTTTTCTTTTTCTCCCAGCTTTCCTTAATTAATTCACCAAATCTTTTGAGATTCCCTCTTCTTAAATTAAATTCCATCTCAATAGCAGTATCTTTTATATCATGTAGTATTTTTATTTTTTCTGACTCATCTACATTATTTTCTTCATGAATTTCTCCAGAAGATTTAATTCTTCTTCCAGAATGAACAACCAGTAAGTTTTTTTCAAGTTCTAAAATGTAGTCTTTTCCTGTATCTATAGGATTTACTCTTACATTATTATCTCCATTAAATTCATACAGATTTATTCCTCCGAATACTGCAGCATACTGATCTTGTCTTCCGCATTTATTATTTAATCTTTTTTGTTCTATTCTATAAGCAGTTTCTGCTATTTCATGTTTTGTTAGTCTATTTTTTTTCCTTAAATGATTTAAAACTCCGATTATAGATACGCATAAACTAGCTGATGCTCCTAATCCAGAATGAGGGGGAACATCACTTCTAACGTATAATTCAAATCCTTGTCCTGGCCGCATTTCAAGAATAACTGCTTTAATAATATCTAAAGGATGCTTTTCTGAAAATTCTATTTTATCTATATCCTCAAAATATTGCTCATAAGTTTCAAATCCTCCATGAATATTTATAATATCTGATTTAATAGTTATTTTTTTGTCATCTCTTAATTTAAGTGTAGAATAAACATATCTATTTATTGTTGCATTAACACACATTCCTTTGTGAATGCTATCATAAGGAGCGATGTCAGTTCCTCCACCTCCAAATGTTATTCTTACCGGAGCCCTGCTTCTTATAATTTTCTGCCTACTAAGTACACTTGATAAAATTAATCCTTCTCTTAAATCTTTTTTAAATTCTCTCCAATCATGTTCATCTGCAATATCAAGCATATAGCCATTATGCAAAAAGCCTTTTATTTTATGAAGTATTTTGGGAAAAATTTCCTGCTCTAAAGAAATTTTGGTGTTTTCAGGTATATGCTCTAAAATTTCCTTTTCCATAATATAAACACCTCCATTAACTAAAGGACGATGAGTAACTCTTAAATGATATTCATGTTCAGGAGTGTCTCTTTTGTATAATTTTATTTTATCATTATTAATTTCAATTAATTCCTGGGTTTTAGCATGACTTGCATCACTAATAACAATACTAAAAGGATAATCATGAGATTCATGAAACTCAATTAATTTTTTAAAATCCACATCTAGATAAGTATCTCCATTAGCTACAATAAAAGTGTCTTTTATTAAATGCTGTGCATTTTTTATTGCCCCAGCTGTGCCAAGCAAGCCGTTTTTTTCATAAGAATAACTTATATTTGTTCCAAATCTTTTTCCATCTCCAAAATATTCCTCAACTACATGTCCTAAATGACCAACACATAAAATAAAGTCCTTTATTCCGTATTTTTTTAAACTTTGTATTTTATATTCCAGAAAAGGTCTGCCTTCTATCTCAACCATTGGCTTAGGAACTGTTTCAGTTATAGGCCTTAATCTAGTACCCAATCCTCCAACTAAAATAACTGCCTGGTATTCTTTTTCCATGATATTTAAAAGTTTGATTATTATTAATAAACATTTATGTAATAATGTAATGAATAACTCATGGTTTAGGTCCTCGGTTAATCAATCTGAAAGTTCCACTTAAAATACTTCTAAAAAAATCTACATCCTATCATAATAAACTTTGTATATTCGTCATCTTATTTCAATACGAAATAACTTTTATCTCTTTTATCCTTGAAAAATGTTTTACATTATTTGTAATTATTTTATTACAATTATTTTTTATCATTATTGATGCAATAAAACAATCATTCTGATTTATAGCTTCTCCTTTTTTAGTTAATGAAGATAATAGTTTGGCGCTAATCTCACCACATTTTTTATCAAAAGAAAATTTTATTATAGAGTTTAAAAATTCCTTCGCTATATATTCTTGCTTTTCACTTACTTCTTTTTTCAAATAAATGCCATATAATACTTCAAATACATTTATTTCAGTTGTAATGATTTCTTCATTATATTTATTTATAACATTAATTGCCTCCTTTTTTCCTTTAAGAAAATCTATTATACAATCAGAATCAAGACATATCATTTTCCAGTAATTGATTTGTTGAGCTATCTCTTAATTCTCCTATAATTTTTTTCATTTCTTTTATATCTTTATCAGAAACATTTTTCCACATTCCAGCAAATTCCATGATATCCTTTTTTCTTATTAAAATCCTTCTTATTACATCTGAAAAACTTTCATTTTTTCCTTTATTTATTAAAAGCAATTTGTAAACATCATCCATTATCGAAATTGTTTTAGTTGCCATATATATGTGTATGTGTACATGTATTTAAATCCTTCTACTCATACCTCAAAGCATCAACAGGTTTTAATCTTGATGCTTGAATTGCTGGAAAAACTCCTGAAATAGTTCCTATTATAAATGAAAACGCTAATGCTCCTATCATAATAAAAGGATTTAAAGATGCTTGAAGCAATGGACTTCCAAGATAAATTCCGGCTATATATTCTGCAGTTTTTGCTAAACTAATTCCTATAACAACACCTATCACACCTCCAACTAATCCCAGTAATCCTGATTCAATTAAAAAGAGAGATAAAACATGAGAATTTTTCGCTCCTATAGCTTTCATAGTTCCAATTTCCTTTGTTCTTTCTAAAACAGAAGTATACATAGTATTCATTATTCCTATCCCTCCAACTAACAAAGAAATAGCAGCAATTCCAACTAATACTCCTTGAACAACTGCAAAAATATTATTAAAAGTAGAAAGAATTTGTTCAGAAGTGCTTACTCTAAATGTTTCCTGCCCTTCTTTTTCATTCCTGCTTTTTCTTAATTTTCGTTCTAAATCTTCTGCAATATTTTCAGGATTACTATTTTTTTCTACTTTAGCAACGATTTGTGATTCTTCATCTTCTATATTTAATAGTTCTTTCATTGTATCTTTTGGAATAGTAAGCGCATTGTCATCAAAAGGATTTCCAATTTTCCCTCTTATTCCTATTACTTTAAATTCCTTACCCTCTATTTCAATAGTATCTCTTAATTGAATTGGTTTATCCCATATATCGCCATAAGCATGATTATTTCCAACAACAACTTTAAATTTATCCTCATCTGTTAAATCTCTACCTTCAATTACCTCAAAATTTCCTAAATTATCAAAAAGAGATAGATAATCCTCGTCCATCCCTAAAGTAAAAACCACATTTGCTTCATCTTTAAACTTAACAACTCCGGATTTCATTAATAAGCCTGCAGCTTTTTCTATATCTTTCGTATTTTCTATAACAGACAAGTCTTTAGAAGTAAGAATAAGACTTTTACTTGTCGCGCTTCCAGGAGGCCCTAAAGTTTTTGATTCAATAATTATTTTGTCTCCTCCTAAAATCTCAAATTGTTCATTGATATAATCCTGTAAACCCTGCCCTAATGATAATAAAGATACAACCGCAGCTATTCCTATAAAAATTCCAATCATAGTTAACCAGCTTCTTAATTTCCTTCTCTTTAAATTGTTCACGCCAAGCAAGAAAAAATCTTTTATCATTTTCTTTTGGTTTGTCTTTCAGTATATATTTTATTTAAAGTAGTTTTTACATCAGAAAGTTTAATTGGAATTTGTAAACCGTCTATAATCATTTGAAGATCTGATTCTCTAATGAGCCTCCGAATTCCTCTAAAGCTATAACTTCTTCTTTCTCCTAAAGATAATTCAAATTCATCTATTTTTACAAATAATTTATTCTTTTTAGCATATTCTTCAATCTGATTTTTAGTATAACTGCAAGGAATCTTGCATCTTCTCAATGCTTCATAAATAGTTTGAATTGTGTGATAATTCTCGTTCATCTTATTATTTTTCCATCTTTTAAGGTTATAATTTTATCTGCATTTTTAGCTATCTCTAAATCATGAGTAACGATAATAATGGTTTTCCCCTCATCTCTCAATGCTTTGAACATTTCTATAATTTCCTTACCCCTTTTACTGTCTAAGTTTCCAGTTGGCTCGTCTGCTAAAATAACCTCTGGATTATTAGCTAACGCCCTGGCTATTGCAACTCTCTGTCTTTCTCCCCCTGATAGTTCATTTGGAAGATGATTTATCCTATGTTCTAATCCAACTTTTTCCAATAATTCTTTTGCTTTTTGTTTTCTTTTTTTACTCGGAATATTCTGGAAAATCATAGGGAGCATAACATTTTCTGATGCTGTCAAAGTAGGGATTAAGTTAAATATCTGAAAAACAAATCCTATTTTTTTACCTCGTAGAACCGCTAAATCAGACTCTTCTAAATGTTCTATGTTCGTTCCATCAAGATATATATCTCCATGAGTAGCTAAATCCAAAGCTCCTACTAAATTCATAACAGTGCTTTTCCCGCTTCCTGAAGGTCCAATTATTGCAACAAAATCTCCTTTATTAATAGTCAAGCTAACATTATCAACTGCTTTTATGATTTCATCTCCAAATTTGTAATATCTGGAAACGTTTTCTAATTTTATTATTTCTTTATGTTTTTTCATTGCTGATTCGATTCCAAGCAATGAAAAGGCTTGGAACTCTTTGATTTTCATTTTGATGTTTTTCAAAACTTTCTATATTTTATATAGATAAGTATAGTATTTAAATTTGTTACTTTTTAAAAGTAATCACTAAAGAGAAGGTTTATAAATGTTAAATTACTAAAATAAGTATGAATACAAAAATACAAGGCAAAGCAAGAATTGAACGAATAAAAAAAGTTTGGACACCAGAAGCTCATCTTCATATTCCTTATGGTGACGAAGAAATAACCTTCGCTTATCCCTCATTTGGCTCAGATAATTATCAAAATCTTGGAAAAGAAATTTTATCAAAAGGATTAAAACTTCCAGGAAAAGAATATGCTTCTTTATTACATGCAGCTTATTGTTCGAAGCTAAAAGATGAACCAGAATTTGAAAATGTTAGAGAAATGATGAGAACTAAATGGCTGTATCCTTTTTTGCAGGATTTTGGGATTGATAAAGGAATGTATGTTATTGATGATGAATATGCGAGAGGAAGAAGCGAGACAATAACAATTAAAGGTTTAGAAGAAAGATTAAGAGGTGGAAAAGATATTAAGGGAACAAATGTAAGAATAAGCAATGATAAAAAAGTTAGATTTGCTCCAAAAGAAAGTGATAATTACAGATTAGGAGAACAAACTCCTGAACAATTAGCTAGAAATGATATGGTTATTGCACAATATTTAAAAGAAGGAGCAGAGCAATTAGCAGAAGTTTCAGCTTCTGATATATTTGGATTTAATCCTTATGTTTATGGTTTAGATATTACTGAAGGACAAGTTCCTGAATTAAGATTTTCTGCGCTTGGCGACTATGGTGGCTGGTTGCGTGTCTTTGGCTGCGGCTACTTCGGTGGCGGCGGGAGCGGCCGTTCGTTTGGGGTATTTAAATAAGCTGAAACAATTTGCATTCGATTTCTCTATTAAAATTTGCAAATACAAATTGTTTGCGAAGCCTCTGGAAAAATTTCTAGAGAAATAAATGTTTATCTTCCTAATTCACAGCTTGAAGAGCTTATTGCATTCTTAGAAAAATTAAAGCAGTAATAATGTATTAAGATTCAACAGCCATCTCTGCAATCTTAATAGTTCCTTGTTTTGTTTTACAACATACTATAAATCTTCCTTTATGACAGAAAAAAGCATCTTTAACTCCTGTTATTTTTGCAAGCTTTTCATTCGTTAAATCTCCCCATTCTTCTGGAAATAATTTCCTATTTTCAAAATTTTCTTCTTTAACAGGAATAGAATGAACACACCAAGTTTTATCAGGATGTCTATAAACAACAAATAAAATATCCTTGTCAATTATTTTTTTCCATCCTGAAACAAGATTGTTTAAAACTATATAATTTTTATTTTCTTTTTTAGCTTTTAATATAGCTTTATTAATTATTTTTCTTGATAATTCTAGATTATTGGCAATAGCAATTTCATTTTTTAATATAACAATGGCAAGCTCAACAGCTTTTAAAAAAGACTTATCATAATTAATACTTTCTTCATTTGATATAGGATTAAAAGAATCTATTAATCTAGATAAAGTATAAGGATAAATATCTTTAAATTCTTCTTTTACATTAATAATATCAATTCCATTATCTGCTACATCAACTGTTTGCAATATCTCATCAATATGTTCAAATGCCTCTTTAGATTTTACTAGTTCATTACCAAAATGTTTCCAGATTAATCCAGATGAAGCATAAGGAATATTATTTCTTTTTAATGTAAAATCATTTTGATGATGATCAAAGTTTTTAATGCCATCATATTTTCTTCCAACATCTAAACATATGTCAGCTTTTTTCAATTCATTTTCATCTCTAGTCCTTATTATTCTAATATCCTTGTAAATCAATTTTAAAATAGCAACAGCAAATACATCATCTGCATGAAAAATCCCATCATGAGTTGCTATTATCATACATTAAATAAATAATCTGGTTATTAAATATCTTTATGATTTTACTTTTAAACTTAATTCATACAACAAAGTAGGAAAAAGTTTAAATATTAATTCATACTTAAATAAACATGATATTTGAAAGAGAAATTGGAGAGAAAGGGCAGGTTGTTATCCCCAAAGATATTCGCGAATATCTAAATTTACATCCAAAGGAAAAAATACTTTTTGAAATTAAAGGCGATGAAGTAGTAATAAGAAAGGAAGGAGACCCTGAAGAGTTCTTAAAAGATTTTTTAAACGTTCCTGGTAAGGAAAAAAAAGGTTCTATAAAGGAAATAAAAAAAACCATTTTAGAGCAATATGACGAAGAAATATCTTGATTCAAATATTTTCATATACCCGATATTATATGAAGATGAAACCTCAGAGAACTGTAAGAGAATATTGCTAGATTTATTAAAAGGTAAGTTTAAAGGATACACATCTATTCTAACTTGGGACGAGTTTGTGCATACAATAAAAAAACATAAAGGAAAAGAAATATCTATAAGTGAAGGCAAAAAATTTTTGAAATTTTCCAACTTAACATTTATAAAAACTCATTTATCTACAATCTATAAAGCTCAAAAGATTTTTACAGAAAATAACGTTGGACCGAGAGATGCTATTCATGCTGCAACAGCTTTATTAAACAACATCGATGAGATTATTACAGGTGACCCTGATTTTGATGCAGTAAAAGAAATAAAAAGAATTTCTCCAGAAAATTTTAAATGAAAACTAAAAAATTATCAAAAGAAGAAATAAAAAAGATTATAGATAATACTTTTTCTCATCATCCTTCACAAAAGGAAATTAAAAAAGCTAAAAAACTTGCTATGAGTAAAAACATTAAACTAGGAGAAAAAAGAAAATTATTTTGCAAAAAATGTTTTACTTACTTTACTTCAAAAAATTCTGAAATAAGAATTAAGAAACCTTATAAAATTATTAAATGCAAGAACTGTGGATATGTAAGTAGATGGAAATTAAAATGATAGCTTATTAATAATCATGAAAAAAAGATTAATCTTGCTTTTTATTGCAGCTTTTTTAGAGAGTATAAATAATTTTGTTGAAACTTCCCAAAATATTTAACCATAAAGGTTAATATGATTGAAAGGAGGTGAAACAA
>Ga0209541_10005894_pt1 | contig 21180 bp, 20 predicted proteins | sample RifCSPlowO2_01_FD_184027 | JGI IMG/M metagenome (GOLD analysis project Ga0209541, IMG submission 184027) | Groundwater microbial communities from Rifle, Colorado - Rifle CSP2_plank lowO2_0.1 (SPAdes) (version 2) | ecosystem: Environmental > Aquatic > Deep subsurface > Groundwater | place... | reverse complement strand
TTGGTTTATTGGCAGGGCTCGCTGTCTTTTCTGCAGGCATTGTCTTTGTATTAAGAGGTGAACTGAAAAAATATGTCTTTTCCTTCATTACTATCGCACTGATATTTTTAATTGCCACATTTTTCTTTGGCTCGCCCATTATGTCTATCCGAAAATTTACGTATCCGGTATTGAAATTGAACTGGGAAAAAAAGGATTCTGGACCGCGCCAAACGCGGCTGACGCAACCTGAAAAACCACAAGGACCCGCTTTGGAAACCGGCGGTACAGAATCCGGATCTATCCGGTTAAATGTTTGGCGTGGAGCACTAGACGCTTGGAAAGATAATCCGCTTTTTGGCACCGGAGTAGAAACATTTGCCTTTGCGTATTATAAATACCGGCCTCAAGCGCATAACCTTACGTCCGAATGGGATTATTTATACAACAAAGCCCACAATGAATATTTAAACTATCTTGCAACTACCGGGTTATTGGGGCTTGGAACATATGTAGGAATGATTGGAATGTTCCTTTGGATTGTTTTTAAAACATTGATTGAAAACCGTCATCCTGAATTCATTTCCGGATCTTCTCCTAATGAGATTCCGAAAAAAGTTCGGAATGACACTGTTTTAGCTTTAGCCTTGCTAAGTGGATATATTTCAATTCTTGTTAGTAATTTCTTCGGTTTCTCTGTCGTCATCATCAACCTCTACCTTTTCCTCATTCCTGCAATTGTTTTTGGCCTTTTGAACATATTTTACGAAAAGGAAAATGAACAAAATAATGTATTACGTAGCAAGTATCATGTATCAAGTATACAGTGGGTAGGAATTGCATTAATACTACTTACTGCATACTACATACTAAATACTCTATACTTGTTCTGGCTGGCTGATACCGCGTACGCATTAGGATCTAATTTAAACAAAACCGGAAGTTACGACAGGGCGTATATTCGTCTTCGGCAAGCTGTTGCTACTCGCCCGAGTGAGCCGACATTTAAAGATGAACTAAGCATTAACGAAGCAATTTTGGCAATTAAATTTGCCAAAGAAAAAGAAGTCAAAACAGCTACCCAGCTTGTCCAGGACTCCATGGAATTAAGTAACCAGTTAAACACCGATTACCCGAATAACATTGTATTTTTAAAAACCAGAGTCAGAGTTTTTTCTCAACTGGCTCAGGTGAATGAACAATATTTGCAAATTGCCCTCGATGCTTTAATAAAAGCCAAAGAACTTGCACCAACTGACGCAAAAATTGCTTACAATCTAGGAGTAATATTTGGAGAACTCGGCAATAAAGACAATACAATTTACGAACTGAAACGAGCAACAGAGCTCCGTCCTAATTATCTTGATTCCTATTATGCCTTAGGTTTGTTTTACCACCAACTTTCTCTTGATAAAAATGGGAAAATTGAAAATCAGCAGTATTTTGACAAAGGAGTTAAGCAAATGAGATATATAATTTCCCATTTCTCAAATTCCGACTCAGCCAAAACAGCTCTTAAAACATGGGACGTAGAACTCTAGCATGTAATCAATAGACCTGGTTGTGGGTTCCGATGTCGGTAAAAATGACACGTTCTTTAGATATTGGAAAATACACGATTCTAATATTTCCTGTTATTGAAAATGCTCGATATGTTCTCTTCTTTCCTGTAAGCTGATGATCTTTAAGTACTGGGTTTTGAGGATTCTGCCGAAAAAGAGCAATTCTTTCTTTAACTTTTTTTATAAGCTTTTGATTTTTTTTCTATTCGTGTTTTGTATGACTTTTTAAACTGCGGATGAGGTTCTATTCTTATGAATTGAGATATTCCATTAGAGAATCAACATCTGTAAAGCTTTTTGTTTTTACTCTTCCGCTCTAAATATCATCTACCATTTTATTGTATCTTTTTTCAGCTTTAGAAGATAGTTGGACAGATTCATCAATCTCAAATGAAAGAACTCCTTTTGCCAACTTAGTTAAAATAAATCTAACCGCATCCTGCAGGGAAGAAAATCCTTGTTTTAATGCTTCTTTTTCAGCATCTTTTCGAAGTGCATGGTTAATAGGAATTTGAAGTACTGTCCTGCTCATATTACAATTGTAATACTTTTGTAATATTTGTCAAGAAGTATGTTATAATTCTTTCCATGTTAGACATTGTAAAAGCACCAAGTGAGGTTTTATCTCAAGTTACAAAAAAGGTAATTAAAATTGACAATTCTATTCTTAGTCTTATCCGGGAAATGAAGGAAACGCTAGAAAATACCCGTGATCCGGAAGGCGTTGGCTTGGCAGCTCCTCAGGTCGGAAAATCTCTGCAAATTTTTATTATGAAACCAACTCCCAAATCTCCTATTACCGTACACATTAACCCGGAAATAAAAAATGCATCTGGTGAGCTGGCTAACATGATTCGGCCCAAAAAATCAAAATCTCCGGCCAAACTCGAAGGCTGTCTTTCTTTACCCAGTATTTGGGGCACTGTCTTACGACATCCTTACTTGTCTCTGACTTATATGGACGAAGATAGTAAAACTCACACAAAAAAATTTAAAGGTTTTTCCGCAACTATTATCCAACACGAAGTCGACCACTTAAACGGAAATCTTTTCCCCAAACGGGTTTTGGAGCAAAAAGGCAAATTATATAAATCCCATAAAAACGAAAAAGGCGAAGACGAGTTTGATGAGATAGAAATTTAACCGCTTTGTCATGCCGAATTTATTTCGGCATCTCAATTATTGAAAAAATAGATTCTGAAACGAGTTCAGAATGACATCGAATGTGTTAAGGATGACATGAATATTAACATAGTTTTTTTCGGCGCTTCCAAACACGTAATTCCCCTATTGGATGTTTTAAAAGAGAATCATACTCTATCTCTTATAATTACCACAGAATCGCTTCCAACCGAACCAGTCAGTACCTATGCTAAAACTCACACCATTCCCCTCCTAACAATAAAACAATGTAGCAATATAACAATTGAAGAAATTAAAAAAACAAATGCACCAATAGGAATATTAGCTTATTTCGGCATCATTCTCCCACCTACTGTTTTGAACTTGTTTCCCAAAGGAATTCTCAATGTCCATCCTTCCCTTTTACCCTTATACCGCGGCTCAACACCAGTCCAGACAGCGATCTTAAATGGCGACAAAACAACCGGCGTAACGTTTATTAAATTAGATGAGCAAACCGATCACGGTCCTATTATTTCGCAAATTAGTGAACCTATTCATGAAGATGATACTGCAGAAACACTGTATCAACGGCTTTTTAAACGAGGTGCCAAGATTTTGAAAAAAGACTTACCACCTTATCTAGAAGATAAGGTTAAACTTAAAGTTCAAGACGACGCAAAAGCAACATTCACCCAAGACTTCACCCGCCATAGCGGATATTTTGATAGTAATAATCCACCGAGTCCCCAACAATTGGATCGCATGATCCGCGCATACCATCCCTGGCCCGGATCGTGGACTCGTATTACTACGAACGATGAACGAATAACTGTGAACAAAATTATTAAATTTTTACCCGCTTCTAGTCATCCTGAACTCCTGCCTGTCGACAGGCAAGGTGATTCAGGATCTTTAAAATTTGTATTACAAATGGAAGGAAAAAAACCAATAAGTTTTAAAGATTTTATCAATGGATATCCCCAGCTTGCTGAGATAATAAAATCAATAATCCAGTAATCAAATTCTTATCTAATCAAAAGTTTTTCTGCAAAGGAAAAAAGCGAAAAAACAAAATTTCCTAGGGAAAAATTCCCAATGGGAAACAATAACAGAAAAAACAAAATAAACATTCCAATCGAACTTAATGACACATACGCATTTGCCTCCCGTTCGGGAAGTAAAAGAGCAAATACTTTAGACCCATCAAGAGGCGGAATTGGAAGCAAATTAAAAATTGCCAAAAGAAGGTTTATGTCTATAATTTTAATCAGGATGTATGACAAAAATGCTGGAAAAAATCCATAGCCTAGTGCTTTAAACAACAAGCTTGCAACAATTGCCAAAAGCGCGTTTGTCAAAGGACCAGAAAGAGCAACTAACGCTACATCTTTTCGTCCTTCTTTTAAGTTAAACGGGTCAATAGGCACTGGTTTGGCAGCTCCAAAAATAACAGACGACCCTGACATAAGCAAAAGTAAAGGCAGGATTATACTCATAAACGGGTCTATGTGGCTTTTGGGATTTAAAGTGAGCCTGCCGGATAATCGTGGAGTCGGGTCGCCAAACCTGTCAGCAACAAATCCATGAGCTACCTCGTGCAAGATTGCTGAAAAAACAAGAATTGCCAAAGAAATTACTATATCCATATTGTTTTAAACGTGTTTCTATGATATCATATTTTTTGCAATGAAGTGTTTTTTGTGTAAAAAAGGAATTCAAGTTGGCAGATCACACACTCATCATCCGGGTGTGGCAGGCCAAAGGTGGAAAAAACGCGCTCCTCATACAAGAAAGGTCTTCAAACCCAATCTTCACGTAGCACATACTCTCATAAATGGAGCCAGAAATAAAGTAAAACTCTGCACAAAATGTTTAAGAAAATATAAGCAAAGTATTAAACCAAAAGTTCAAATATCTTCAGAACAACCAGCAATTGCATCTATTTCCGCTTAGTTCATAAAGTTGTCATTGCGAGCACGTTCGACAAGCTCAGTGTAAACCCCACGAAGCAATCTCTACTTGACAATACCATACAACTTTTGTTCTACTATAGATATATGTCAAAATCCGGAAGATACGCTACCTTACTTTTAATCCTTACCATTCCCCTTCTCCTTTTTGCCATCGGAATTATCAAAATCCCCAAATCTCAAAAGAGTGGAACTTCAAGTCCTTCGCTTCCCTTTTCTCAACCAAACCAAAACCAACCGCAACCCAATAACGATCTCCCTGTCCAACCAGACACTAGCGCCGGGTCTGACTTATTATTTCTTTCCTATTCCTTTGCCGGATCGGTTGTAAATATTTCCCCGACAACGTTGACTATGCAAACAAGAAATTTAAAACCAATACCTGAATTACCAATAACTAGTACCACGAAAATCGACAGGATTACTCCAACTGCTTTGGAAGTAAAAGAAGAGTCTGCAAGTATATCTGATATTAAAAAGGGTGATGAAGTAAACGTCTCGGCTGTATACAACTACACCAAAAAATCCTGGACCACCCATCGCATCGCAATCATAACCCAATCAAATTCTAAATAATTACTATGGAAACTCAGCAACCAGTCCTATCATCACCAATTGAGCAAACAGAACCAACAGCTTCAAAAAACCCCTTGACAATAAATCAAAACCTATGTCATATTAAATTAATGTCTAAATCAAACTTACTTCTTATTGTTCTTCTTATTATCACTACTGCTCTTTTAGGAATTGAGGCTTATTTTGCTCTTAAACCCAAAACTTCTCCTTCTGCACCCCAAGCTATACAACCTAGTACAACAACTGTTGTTGACAGTAAGCGTTCACTACCAATTCCCCTAACAAATCCTGCAATTAGAAACGCTAGTATTAACTATACTCTAAGAGGAATTATACGTGAAGTCAAAAACTCACCTCAAGGACTAGAACTTATAACAGACATAAAAGGAAAAGAAGTGCCGCCATTAATTGTTACATCAAAAACTAATGTCTTATCTTATGATGAAAAAGGTAAAAGGACAGAAGTTACTTCTTCGGCATTAAAACCAGATAAGATTGTAAATATAAATATAGTATATCAACCTCTTAAAAATTCCAACTACGTGTCTCAAGTTAATATATTGCCAGAAAGCGTAAAATTAAGCCCGACATCTTCTCCTAAAACCACTACAACTTCTACTAAGATAACCATAACTCCTACTAAAACAAAATAATTTCTATTTCTGTTTAGTATTATTAGTGGTAAAGATTAATAAAATAAGCAGCAAAAGTGTTTTTAGACCTATATAAATATCTACTCCTAGATTTTTTTTCTTAATATATTCAAGATCTAGATTCATCCAGTCCTCAAAATTTAATCTATGCGCTCCATTAAGAATCCAAGAAGATGTTATTCCAGGCAAGACAGAAAATCTGGCCCGATATTTAGAAGGAACTTTTAAGGCCTCCTCTACTGGCAATGGTCGTGGCCCCACAAAAGACATCTCTCCTCTTACCACATTAAAAAGTTGAGGTAGCTCATCCAAACCTGTGTGTGATAAAAATTTACCAACTTTAGTATATCTTGGGTCATGTCTTATCTTAAAGACTGGCCCATCTGCTTCGTTAAGATGAACATAGTTTTTTTTAATATTATCCGCCTCGTCAACCATTGTACGAATTTTATATAATGTAAAAGGCTTTTTATCTTTTCCCAATCTTCTTTGTTTATAAATAAATGGGCCTCTGGATGTAGCTTTAACAATAATATATAAGAAAAACCATATGGGAGTTAATAAAAGCAAAATTGCTAGAGCTAAAAAGCTAGATATTAAATTAATTTCTGCTGTTTTCACCTAATAAATATTATAGTATAATTACATATAGATAATATAGATATTTAATGAATCTAAAAAAAATCCTCGCGTTTATATATACCAATTATCTATTATCACTATTTGCGTTAATACTTGTTTTTGTTGGAATTGCCATTCTTTTTAAAGTTATTTTATTTAAACCTGTCTACCTTTATGCAAAAATAAAAGTAGGAGATTACTTGACTGGAGAATCAGTAGTAAAACCTAAATTATGGTTAGCTTTTGCATTAAAAAAGGGAGATGTAGAAAAACCTCTTATAGGAAAGCCTACAGCAGAACTATTAGGCTTTACTTACTATCCTTTAGAAAAAGGCAAAGGGCTCGATATCTATCTAAATGTCAAGCTCAAAACAAGTTTAAACAAACAAATTCATAAATACAGTTTTAAACGATCTACTATAGCCATAGGATCACCAATTGATATAGAGTTTACCTCAACTCAAATAACAGGAACCATAATAGGCTTGAGTGAAAAAGAATTTAAAGAAACATATGTTGATAAAATTATATATTTAGTATTTCAAGGTGGATATGGCAAAGATCACCCATATCGTTACGACAATATAAAAACTGGTGAGAAATATTATGATGGTCAAAACTACGTTTTTGAAGTACTAGATAAACAGCTACAAAAAAACATATGGTCTGTAGTTAACAATTTAAATGCTCAGATATATGAACGCGAAGTAGAAACTACCCAGGATATAATAGTTAAGGCAAAAATAAAAGCAAAAAAAATTAATGATCAGCTGTTCTATGGTGAAGAATACCCTATATATGTAAACGCGCATATACCCTTTTTAACCTCCAATTTTACTTTTGAAAATTTTGTTATTAGAAAAATTGAATAGCATTAAAAATTTTTGATAAAATATTAAAACAACAAAAAGCGTGCCATATAACATATATCTCTTCCATAATCTTCCAGGCTCACACATGAGTCTGAATAACCATTCCAATCCTTTATTTTGCATCCATTGAGGCGCTTGACGTTTTACTTTGGAAATAAAATCGAAAGCAGCACCAACTGGAATTATAACTTTAGTTTTTTTAAAGCTAGGTTCTTGATATAACATTTTGTAAGTAAAAAACTCCTGACGTGGACTACCCAATCCTACAAAAACAATATCTGTCTTAGTTCTATCGAGATAATCAACAATTTCCTTCTGCTCGTTTTTATTCAATTCGGTAGATCTCGTATAAAGCCTTCCAACTATTTTAATCTTAGGAAATAAATCTGTTAAATTATTTTCCAGCTTTTGCAGGGTTTCTTTTGACGATCCATAAAGAAAGATTCTATAACTTCTTTTCTCTGCCAACCTACATACATCAAGCATTAATTGAGGACCATATACTCTATCTTTTAGTAAAACTCCATATAGAAAAAATAAAGACCATCTAACCCATTGACCATCAGGAGCTATATAATCAAATTTATTCAAAACCTCCCTTAGTTTTTTATTCAACAGGGCAACGACTAAAGTCTGAGAAGCTATTGGTGATACCAGAAAGTTTTTTTTTGTCCTGATGCTTTTCTCTAAGTTAGCTAAAATAAACTCATAATCACAAGCTGAAACATAACTATTTAGTATCTTGTATTTGCCTAAAAATATCATAGCACTTTTCTCTACATAGTTTTGTAAACTAAACCCCTTAAAAGCCAAAATAAACCCAGGTAAGAAAATGTATATTGTGGGTTAATAAAAGAAAATAAAAATATAAGCCAAAAACATATGATTATAGACAAATTCATTGTTAACTTTTTTTTTATAAATTTTATATCTGATTTTAAAAAATACCCAATTAAAATAAGCTGCGATAACAAGCCCAAAAATCCTGTCTCTGCTAAGGTACCTGATAAAATATTATGTGGATGCATGGCTGATATTTCTGATAGTTTCTGACGCCAATCATTATATAGTTTTTTAGGTCTATCTGAAAAAGACAAGTTATCATAAAAGTTGCCCAAGCCCACGCCTAAAATTGGAGAGGATAAGACCATCTCAAATGAAATTTCACTCCACCATAACCTACTTTTTATAGAATGAACATCTTCTTTAGTCGACAGCATAAATCTATCTACTAAATTAGACCCTAAAAAGCTATTTGAAGCTATGTAGCCTACATACAGAAAGAATATTATAAAAACTAACTGAAATAAAGAAGCTTTAACTTTACGCAAAAAAAGAACATGGCATGAAATAAAAGCCAAAAATACAATTAACAATTGACCTCTAAAATTAGATAAAAATGAATTAAAAGAAATCAACCCTATTGCCAGAAAAAAAAATATTCTAACTAGATTTCTTTTATAACTGTAAAAGTAATAAAACAGTAATGGAATCAATCCCGCATCATAAACATCAGAAAAGAATCTATGCCTCTTAATGTTTATTTCCATCATTTCTAAATATTTATCATATAGAATATATTTTGAGAAAGAAAGGAAAAACTCAGGGAAAAAATAAACTATAATATTATAAAGAATTCCGATGATTATAGTTACAAGCAAGACTCTAATAACCATATTAATTTTTTCAGAAGAATCTAGAATAATCATCGAGAGAATAAAAATCAATATGCCTGCGATAACATCTTTATAAATTAAAATAAAACTACTTATATTAACGGCAGACAAAATAGAAATGCTTTGTGTAAAAAAGAAAAATGATAACATCATAGCTAACTTACGATCTATCTTGAAAAATAGCTTTTTTTCGTACAACAGCCATCCTGTAAACACAAACAACAATATTAACAAAAATCTGGCCAAGCTATGAGAAGTAACTAACGCATTCCTAACTGGTAATAGATAAAATGGTGGAAGACGCAAGCCCAAGACAACTAGACAAAAAATGATAAAATTGATTTTCTGCTGGGTTTTATATATATTCTTCATATGAAATGTGATATTTCTTTTATCATACCAGTTTTAAATGAGGAAGAAAAAATAGGAAAATTACTTAATAAAATACACCAAGCTTCTTCAGATTACAACACAGAAATAATTGTTATAGATTCCGGATCTACGGATAGTACAGCTAAAATTGTAAAACTGTACCAAAGAAAAATTTCCAATTTACACCTTATATCCAAAAACAAGACTGACTTTAACAGATCAAAAACACGAAATTTGGCAATCAGAAAAGCTAAAAGTAAGCTTATCTGCCTCTGTACTGGGCATGCGATACCTACTAATAATAACTTCATAAAATACTTTTTAGATGATTTTAAACTTAATAATAAAGTTGTTGCTGTATTTACAGAAGACATACTTTCCCAATATACTCCTATTATTCCCAGAATAGAAGTAATGTGCAAAATGGAACGACTTAACAAGTACTGCAACAGAAATGGCGTGCTTCTGCAAACACTTAAAGCTCCATTTATTGATTATAACGAAAACAATAAATTTCTATGGTATTTTATGTCTAATATATTTACCTGTTATAAAAAATCATTTCTACTTAAATACCCTTTTCCTAATACAGAATACGGAGAAGATGCCCTGCTGGGTAAAATACTAATAGAAAAAGGTTATGCTAAAGTCTATGACAGACGTTGCGCCACCATACATTACCATAAATTTAGCCTTCTACAGTACTACCAAAGAGAAAAAGAGGACCTAAAGCTAAGAATATCAAAGCTTAAAGTAAAAAATAGAGTTAATATTTCTGCAAAAATAGCAAAATTATTAAATATGAGAGTAAATCCTATCCAAAAAATCTATTTTCTATTACAGTTACTCTTTTATTACAGCCTAAAACTTTTTATATTTGCCAGCTTATTCATTAAAAAATAAAATAAGCTATTTTTCTATCACTAAACCTTCATAAATCTTTAAAAGAGAATTGTAGTGCTTTTCTGCTGAATATTTACTTTCATATTCCATTCGGACTACTTTGTTTAATTTTTTGAAGAGGGCTTTATTATTCCATATGTGCAATATCTTTACTTGTAAATCTTCATCGTTATTATATTGAAAAAATAGACCTCCTTTTCCATTTTTAACTCTTTCTTTGAATACTCCAAAACTAGGCACTAAAACCGGAGTCCCGTTTGCAAAGGATTCCAACACAACCAATGGACCAACTTCATACCAAAGAGACGGAACAATTGCACACAAAGCACATCCCATATATTTAAATACTTGTTTAGAAGAAAGAAAATTCCTAATCAGAATATTTTTATATCTGCTATATTCAGCCACTTTCTCCTTTAATGGACCATCACCAATAACCACTAGTTTAACTGTAGACAAACGGGAAAAAATCTCAAGAAGCTGCATTATCCCCTTTTCTTCAGAAAACCTACCAACAAACAAAAAATAATCTTTTTTTTGTTTGAAATTTATTAATTTATCATTGTCCCCTACAAAATGATTTATTACTGTAGTTTTGTCTAAAGATAATCCTAATTTTTTTATATAATAGTTTCTGGTAATCTTTGCTGGAAACACATACATATCTATTAAATTAAAGTCGCCCTTAACTGAATAAAAGAAAAAAGATAAAGTAAAAATAAAGGAAGCAATAAAAGAATTGTTATAATAATTACAAAATATTGACAATAAAGGCGTCTTCTTTGAACCGCAAATAGCACATATGTTGTTATTAAAAAAAAGACCTTTATGAGGAAATCTGTAATTATGTATAGTCTGTACAGTTGGCACATTAAATTTTTTGCAAATTTTATAAATAGAAGGACTAATTAAGGGATAAATGTTATTTAAGTGAACTACTTCTGGTTTAAACTGCAAAATAGTTTCAGAAAATTCATCCTCCACTTTTCTATTCCAAAACATTCCTCCCGCTGCTTTAGCTTTTTCTACTAAACTATCAGAAATATCTTTGTTCTCTTTGGTAAAGAGTTTAACTTGATGACCTTTTCTCTTTAGAAGATCTGCCAAAGATAAAAAATAGACATCTTCTCCCCCTTTGTATTTATAAAAATTATGTACTAGAAGTATTTTCATTAAGCATTTGTAAGTTATTATATACCAGAGGCGCTTACTTTAAAAAAGAAGCAATATCAATACTCTAAATTAAATTTAGATGGATTTATATTTAGTGCCTTAAGTCCATTATTTTTTTTGAGCCTGCTTACCATTTGATTTAAATCTGCTTGTTTTTTTAGTATTAGTGACATTGTTAGCTCTGTTTGTTTTTCATCTTTAGTAGTTTGTATATTTAAAATATCTTGTTTAACAACATATTTTTCTAACGACTCGGAAACGTCAGACATACTAGTCTTTGAGCCCTCCAATATACACGCTAATATATAACTACTATCAGAAGATTGACCAAAGTTTACGATCTTTAATAAATAAACCATACCTGAAACAACTATAGTAGAAAGAAAAGCTGAGGGAATCTGGTCTACACCAATTATAAAACCGGTTGCCAAAACCCAGAGAACAAAAAACATATCTTTAGCATCTTTTATGGCTGTTCTAAACCTAATAACAGAAAAAGCACCAAATAGCCCTATTGCCCGAGGAATACTATTGGAAATAAAAATTATAATTAATGCAATAACAGGTAAAATCAAAACTAGACTATTTACGAAGGAATGTGAATAAGAAACAGACCTACTTGTTTTTTTGTAAACATAGGCAATCAATAATCCTAATATGAATGCAAATAATAATGAATAAAAAATATTTATGAAATAACTTAACTTGGAACCAAAATAAGTTAAAGGCATCTGGAAAAAACTATCTATATTCATGTTTGTTTATTTTACATGTGTTCTACAAGGTTATCAATAGCAGCAGTATATTTAGAAAAAGCAGTCCTGTTAAAACTGTACAGTTTAATCATATCTCCCAACCAACTTGGCAGTAGACCATTGAACTTAATTTCCAAAAGAGTCAAAGGAAGAAAAGAAAATAAATTCCCGTGAATCATTTTATTTCTTAGGTGCATTACTCCAATATCGTAGTCAATAGTTATTCTTAGATTTTTATTTATGGCCGAAACAAAAGGTTTTCTTTTATAAACAACTTGCGCCATAGGATGCAACTTCATGCTAAAGTAATCATTAATGAGTTCACTGCGTAAAGCATTATCCACTATTTTATTAAGAATATTTTTTTTAACTTCCATGTCGTTATTTAAAGAACTTAGATTTAACTTACTGCTTAATAAAGCCCTATCTTTATAAACAATATCTCCTTTCTTTCTTTTAATCTCAAAAAAATAATATCTTGGATCATTGTTATAATACCTAATTCTGTATTTTTTTCTAGTAAAAACTCCTGCCAGTTTTTGATGATAGCAGTGCAAATCAGGAGAATCAAAATAGACACTATTAACAGTATAATAATTTCTATCTTTTATATATTTATCCAAAGACATGTGGAACGAAATAAATGGAATTACTATTTCTAGCATGTCAGCTGGCAAAAAATATTTAAACTCTATTCTTCTAGAATGAAACTGCATATTTTTAATGTCTATTATTATACCTTAGCTTATCTATCAATGTATAATCAGATAACCCTATACTGGAAAAATCATTTTTTTCATTTAAATAAACAGGATTTGCATTGACAAAAAAAGTATTGTCTAGCGACCAATTCTTATTTCTGAAAAAGTCCAAATTGAAGTCTCTAATAATATTAGTAGTTATATCTTCCCTTTTATCATCAGCAGATAATAATGAATAATAAATATTTATACTTGAGTTATCAGATGATTTCCTGTTAGGAAAAGTGTTTGTTACAACTGAGTTTTTCCCATTTTGAAAAAAAATAGAATTATTTACAACTATTTTTCCTCCTTCAAAAAAAGGCTTTTTTATATAAACATTTAATACTTCTTTATTTTTAAAAAATACACTGTTTGAAATATAAGCTTCTGAAGAATCTTTAGAAGCTATACCAATATTACATTCCTCAAGAAAATTATTAGAAATATCTATTCTGCTGCCCTCGCCTACGCTTATACATTTATCTTTAGACCTGAATATATAATTATTTTTTATAATTGTTGTACTACCCGAAAGATCAATTCCATCTTCGTTATTCTCTATAAAAGTATTACCTATTATTTCTCCGGACATGAAATCTTCGTCAATAGAATCAGCATGATTTCTATAAAAGTAAGAGTCATATACAGAAGCATTAGAATACTTAAGGTTTACTGCATCATCTCCATGAGCAAATGTAAACGAGGAATTTTTAATAATTACATCATTATTATGATACGCGCTAAACATACCGCTAAAAAAAATACCATTAATGTAAGCGTCTTTCCCATTATCGATATTAAAGTATTCAAAGGTACTTCCTGATGCTCCTTCATTGGCTAAGGCAAATACACCAAACGACTTATCTAGCTTATCTACTTTTACCCTGATTGGCATTTCTTTTGTACCATCAGCAATTACTTTCGAATAAGATACAAAAGAAACTCCCGGTGCCAAAATTAAAGTCGTACCTGGTTCAATAATAAGCGGAGAATTTTTAGGAATGATTAAGGTCTGGGTAATCTTGTATTTTCCCCTTCCCAAAACTAAACTTTTCTTTTCTTCGTTGTATTTAAAAAACTTGTGCCCCTTTAAAAATTCATCAAGCGGTTGATTGATTAAATCTAAATCTCTGAGCAGTTCTTGATTAATATAGCGAAAAGAATATGTTGCCTTATTATTTAAATCATATAAATTTTCAATAGTTACTTTTGGTTCTTTAGCAAAATTTATAAATTTATTGACAGGCGCTCTATCTTCTGAAACTATAAAATAATTATATGATTCCTCTGGGAGATCCATGAAGTAACTAATCTTTTCATATTTACCTGTTACATTGCTTATCATTAAATTTTTGTCTACCTCAAAACCTACATAATCTTTATTATCTTTTGTCCAAGATTCATACGCTATTCCAAGTAGAATATCTTCTTTATCGAAAATTTGATTTTTGTTTGCATCAACATACAGTTTTAATTTGGCCATTTTAACTTCCTGGTTTTTATAAAATTTAATCTTTATTAATCTAATTCCAATATTACGAGGAAATTGGGCATTCTTAATTTCGACAAGTTTTTTTGCCATACCCTGAACAATCATTTCCAGACTCACAATTTTACCTTTATCTCTTGCAGTCATCAAAAGTCTCACTGGAGAATACTCCTCGGCTTCACCAATTTTAGGCGATCTAATCCTATAAAATGAAATGGCAGCTAATATTAATAAACAGGTTAAAAAAAACAAAGCAAGGCCAGCTATTTTTTTTACACCAACTAATGTTTTTCTTTGACGCTTCATAACTTCACAACTTTAACCCCGCCTGTAACATTGTTTTTGAATACTATTTCGTTCACACAGGACATCAGATTAGAATCGAGGATAAAATTATATGTGGTCTTCTCTAAAGAGTAATAAGAGTCATAAACTTTATCTACTTGAATATAATTTGACCAAAAAACAGGAAGGTCCTCAACATTATATATTTTAAAGTTAGAATATTCTTCAAGGTCACCACCTAAATTATTGTTATAAGTCAATTGTCCTTTATTTAAACATGGAAATTTCAAGATGGAATAATCGCTTTCGCTCTTAATCGTTACTTTTAAAATCCTTCCTTCTTTGGTAGCCTGTATTTCTCCTTCTGATAGTATTTCCTTGAGATAATTAGCGTTATTAACTATTGTCTTTCTTATGTTTCCAACTATTTTATGATATTGAGTATTAGAATGTACTTTTTGTAAATCTGCCTCAATAAACTCATTAACTTCTGATACGATTTTATCGTAATAAGCTAAATCGTCTACAATATGGTTACTATTCAAATAATTCCATAATAAAATATTTCTTTTATGCCTGATTTTCTTGCTCATTAAAAGAGCTCTAGAAAAAATATTGTTTATAGGGGTAATTGAGTCTCTCTCTTTGTATTTATTTATTTCAACATCCCATGGTATTAATTCAAACTTACCCTTGGTATTATTAAAGTATAGCCTTAAATTCTCGTAGTCATTTTGATGATGGTCTTTTGAGAGTACTGAATGGATATGCCAACTATAAAAACTATCCTCATCTAGTATATCAAATATCTTTTGTTCTATCTCTATAGCCCTGTAATTTTTGAGTAAGTTAAACGTATAATCCAAAAAAGCGAAGTTTGACTGAAGATGAGGATCTTTAGTGTTTTTTTCCCAAAAATTCATATTTGCTGTAATCGTTTCAAACCAAGATATATCTATATTATTGTTAATGGTAGTAAGAAAATCAGAATCAGAGATTCTTTGTTTAGTTTCTAGATATTTCTTATCCCAGTCTTCGATTTGGTAGTAAACTCCGGCAAAATCGTTATTAACAAATAGCAAAACAAATCGAGTATCTGGTGGCAAAAGACCAAGCTTTCTTGCTCTGTAATTATGGAATGCATCTGCGAAATAATATCTATCCGAGGAGATAAAAAGTTTTAATTTATTGGTGCCATAAAATGAATCTTCCTGGGTAAATCTTATTACCCATGATTTTTGTGGATATCTCCAGTGATTAGCAAAATCACCTCTATAGCGGACATTAACATCATATACCTTATTCTGGTAAATAAATGTGGCATTAACATATTTTTTGCTGCTTTCTGACATTGGTTGCTTATTAAACCAGTCATCATTTTTATCAGGAGATACGTAGGGCAAATTTTCGTCAAGCTTTTTTCTGTTTTTCTTATCAACTAATAGTTGATAAACTGGTAAATTAGTTTTTTTTATAAGCGGAGAGTTTATCTGTATTTTTGTTTTGTAGTTATGAAGTTCTACCGGCTCTTCAACTACTTTATCCTTAAAAACTTTTACATACGAAAATATTAATCTGCCAGAAACAGGATCAGAAGTCATAGGAAAACCATTAATAATTCGCGTGATATTTCTTTTATCTGTACTTTTTGCATAGCTGTATCCATCTCCGGCCCAGATAAAAGCATTAGGTGGCAAAAGGGGTTCGATCTCGCGGTTCCATTTATTAAAATCATAAATTTGATTTGTCTTGGAAATGTCTGTAGAAATATGCTCAAGCCACAAAGGATGATGAGTAAAAATAAATACATTTTTATACTGTTTTGAATTCTGTAAGGCATTCTTGAAATAATTTACTTGTCCCTTATCTACCTCATAACCTCCCATAATTACTCTACCGTTCTCTCCTGTTTTTATTTTTTTATAATCCTCATTGGTTGTACTTAAAGTAACAAAAAGATTGTTCTGTTTAACAAAACTAAAATATAATTTATTAAACCTTTTTATAAACAAATTTCTAGAATTACTACTTCCTACATCATGATTTCCTGGAACAAAGTAATAAGGAATTTTTGTAACTTTAAGTTTTTCTTCTAATAAATCCCATTCCTGCAGAGTACCATTTTTAACCATATCTCCTGTAAAAATAATAAAATCTGGCTTAAGATCTACTATTTTTTCAAGAGCAAGATCAAACCCATCTGTATTTATCTGCGGATATATATGCCCAAGAACTACAAAAGATAACTCAGGACTTGAGTTTTTTTTAGAGATAAACGTTCTATTTGCAAAAAGCACTAAAGAAAAAGAAAGGGAAAAAGATATCAGAAGAATTAAAACAATCGTGGATCGATATTTTAACATCATAATAATCTACAATTTAACACGAATTTCGCAGTTGTCATTGCGAGGACTCAGAGCGAAGCGTGGGGGACGAAGCAATCTCCATCAATGAGATTGCCACGCTTCATTCCATTTCGCTCGCAATGACAGCAAGTGCTAAACTTGTATTTAATATATGCTCTGGTTAAACATAAGCTTTCACTGTCAAATTAATCCTGTCAATAACCAGAAAATAAAAAATACTGTTGGCAGTTGCCAGTCAAAATCAACTAAAGCATTAAGGGCTGAGGATAAAAGACTCAACCACAGCATTAAAAAGAAAAATCTCTCGTTTGCTTCCAATTGTTCAAACACTCTTTTTCCACCTTCCCACAGGGCTGAAATAATAAGCATTATGCTCATAACAAAACCAAAAATCCCTGTATCAGAAAGCATTTGAAAGAAAAAATTATGGACATAAAATGTTTTAGCTAATCCCAAACCGCTATTAAAATTAATTAACTTATAAGTATCTAAGCCTGTTCCGGCAAAAGGAACCAATCTGGCGCTCTCCACTGCCGACTTTATATACATAAGCCTAGCGGAAATATTTAAATCATAAATTGCAGACTCCAACTGTACCATTCCTTGCCTTGATAAGATAGACCATACTACAATAGCTACAACTAAAATCCAGAAAACAAATATAAAATTGATCTTTTGTCTTGATCTATATGAATACCCCAAAAAAAACAAGTAGCTCATAATAGAAAGTGAGATTAAGGATGCTTGAGCCGATGTTAAAATTAAAGAATATAGCAAAAATATAAAAATTAGAGAAAAAATAATTCTATAACCTAACTTATCCCAATTAGTTTTCAAAACAAAAAGACACAAAGGGATGGCAAAAATAAGTAAGGCGGACAGATGGTTGTGGCCAAAATAGATCCACATAAAACTCACTCCTCTTGATAGCTTGCTTGAATAATGCAAAATAAGCGTATTGTATAAAGAGATGGTGGAAAGAACTACTGTTACAAAAATAAGAACTCCAGCCAAGCGTTCTTTTTTTTGCAAAGTGTTGAACACGGAACCACTCGTAACATAGATTACAAAATAGGAAAAAAACAATAATAACTGAACGTAACTTGTTTGAAGATTGGTGGAAAAAATAGTAGAGATGAACGAAACTGTGAGGAAAATCAAAAATATTTTGATTATTCTGTCATTGCGAGGAGCTTGCGACGAGGCAATCTCATGAGACTGCTTCGCTCCGCTCGCAGTGACAAGGCGACGCAATGCCAACGGCAATAAATACACCGCATACGCAAATACAATGTATCTTACCCATATACTATCCTGCTGCGGAAAAAACGGAAGATTTATTAAAGTAATAAACGTAATAATCTCGTAAAAAGACATAGATATATACATATCTATCATAAAATGATAATCCGTTTCTTACAATGAGGAATATTGCACTTGACACTCAGGATGACAGAAGAATTCCTCAGCATGACAGGTTTATGTTAGGAGTGTAAACAGTACACACCCATACTTTTTTTGACTTACTTTGATATTTTTGATTATCTTGTAAATCTTTGTGAAAGTATTTATACTTTTTGTTATGTTAACAAAAACAGATTTAAAACAAATAGAGGGAATTGTGCAAGGTGTCGTTAGGAATGAGACAAGACAAATTATTCAGCAAGAACTTGAACCTATTAGAAAAGATACGAAAACCTTAAAAAAAGATATGCGATATGTAAAAAAGACAATTGATATTATGGTGAGAATGTTTAATGAAGATGACGTAAAACTTAGGAAAAGAGTTGAGAAAATTGAAGATCATCTCGGTTTTGTTCAACCATAAGAACCCACCCAAGATTTTCCAAATACCCTTCATTTTGTCAAATCCTAAACGGGCACGCTGGTAACTGTTCACGCTTCCGACACGATCTCGTCATCCTGAGCGTAGCCGAGTCAGACTCGGCGTAGTAAAGGATCTATTCGGTAAAAGACTCTTCTGCTTTCAGTCTCAGAATGACAGTTTTATGTTAGAACTGTGAACTGTTACTTCAAATTCAGAGTCTTGACAGTATTATCAATAATCATGGTATACTTAGCCCGTAAAACAGAAAAGCGTTGGATGGGACAATATTTTAGAAAAACTGGATTAAATAATCGAACTTAATAAGAACAATAAAAAGAAGCTACCTTTTTAGAAAGATATATGGAGAAGCAAAGCAAAAATAAGACAACAGGTTTAGCCACAAAGAACGATCTTAAAAAAGTTGAGAAATCGCTTAGAGTTGAATTACAAAAAGTTGAGAAATCGCTTAGAGTTGAATTACTGCGACTGGAAGAACGGATAGAGAATTCAGACGAAAATGCCATCGAATACAGAGACCAAATACTGACAAAGCTTGATAAGGTGATGGGAGAATTACAAACAATGCGGGAAGAAAATACTGTTGGAGCATATCAAATACGAGAACTTAGAGAAAAGGTTGATGGTCATGAATTGAGAATTACTCGTCTTGAAAACTGAAATTTCATACCACCGCTTAACAACCAGAAGAACTCTTCTTGGCATTGGCGCTGCTACAGTTGCAGCAAAAGCAATGCCTGATATCCCCTTTGTATCAACACCAAAAGTTGCAAAAGCCGAGGGAGAAGAAGTTGCCGGAGTTAATACAGAATCCGCTATGGCTCCAAATACGATAACCGCTGCCTTTACTCCGGAAAATCCAGGAATCTTTCCCAATTCAACTTCCAATTTTGCAGACGCTCTTATCAAAGATAATACTATTGATGGAGCTTTGACACCAATAGACAGATTATCACAAGGTTTTCCTGTAAATGGAAACCTCCTATTCAACGTTACTATGCGTATTGATAACCCAACTAACGTTTCTTCATCATCTAGTGGTTTTAAGCTACAGATCGGACAACCAAAACAGGACGATTATAATAAAGTTGTACTTGTCCTAGATAATGGTGAATGGAGATTAAGACAGAGGGTCGGTAGAACCGATACCCCTGTTTTAGATGCTTTTATTAGTAACGATGTATCTTCTAATACCGGTACATTTTCCCTTGATTTATCCCCTGAAGGAAATTCAATATCTATTGGAAAAGCAGATGGGTCTGTTGTACCTGTTGCCTTACCAAACCCTATATTTCAAAACGACAATACTCTAAAAGTATTGCTTCAACAAGCCCCTCGAGAAACTATTACGCTTACTCAACTGGAAGTAACTCCCACAGGCTTTACCATCGAAGCCCCTCCAGTCCCCGAACCCGTTCCCACCCCAGAACCCACCCCCGACCAACAAACACCGGCTGTTGAGAACAGATTCCAATTCCCTGATTTTTCTCACCCGATAGAAAGAAAAATAGGAGATATTGATGTTGATGGATTTGAAATTCTTAATATGGGCAAAACTAAAGGTCTTTTTGTAACAGATATGGATTATGCCCGAACAGCCATTCAAAAACATTTCGGAGAAAGTGGTAAAAGACTACGAATTGTGTTTTATGATAAATCAAGTGATATGCCTAAAAGTTTAAATATTACCGGACCAGGACTACGCAGAGCATTCTTCAGAAGTGATTACAAAGATTCTGTAGAAATTGCCAATCTTCTAGAAAGCTATGGCAGACCTGTAGAAGATGACAATGGAATAGTTACATTGCATTACGCAGTTGATAAAGATTTTGGAACAACTACTCCTGCATATAGCAGATTAGCTGGACATCATGATGTATTTTTACAAGAAGTAGTTTCAATAGACATCTCTTTGTGGGTAACTGGTTTAATGAGATTGTATTCACAGTACATTCCACAGATTCAAACTAACAAATCCTCTGAAGAAAATGGATTTGAAGAACAGCTAAGATTTTTTTCTACTCCAATTCTTGTAGCCACTCAAAAAAAATAACTTCGATATATCTTTCTCTTGACACTCCTTTTTAATACTTCCATAATGGTATTATGCAAAAATCTTCTTTAGTAAAAATTGCTTTTCTTGTGGTTTTTATTTTGATAGTTTTTATAATAAATGCTCAGATCAAATTTCCTACACAAAATAAAACAAATACA
>Ga0209541_10005893_pt1 | contig 21188 bp, 25 predicted proteins | sample RifCSPlowO2_01_FD_184027 | JGI IMG/M metagenome (GOLD analysis project Ga0209541, IMG submission 184027) | Groundwater microbial communities from Rifle, Colorado - Rifle CSP2_plank lowO2_0.1 (SPAdes) (version 2) | ecosystem: Environmental > Aquatic > Deep subsurface > Groundwater | place... | reverse complement strand
CAATGGCGTTAGTTTTTTTACCTCATCAAATCTTGGCGCTATTATCGGCATCGTTGGGCTTACAAGCAAGTCATATCTTCTAAAAGCATTCTTGTATTCATTTATTATCAATGTTCTGGCTTTCATGGCCTTCAAGTAATACTGGTCCCTAAACCCCGCCATCCTTGCAAAAGTTCCAAGTATTATTCTTCTTTTCGCTTCGTCCCCGAACGCATCGGTCCTTATCTTTGAAAAGTATTCATTGAAATCCCCTTCAATGTTCTTCTCATGCCCATACCTTATTCCGCAATACTTTGCAAGGTTAGTAGACGCTTCAGATGTTGCTATTAAATAATAAACAGGAATTCCATATTCTGCTGTTATCGGCAATGATACCTCTTCATATTCAATCCCTAGATTTTCAACAGCATCCAATATTATCTTCTTGATCTCGCTATCAACATTTAATGCTTCCTTTATTATCCCTATCTTTCGTATCTTGCCTTCTTTCATCTCCATGTTCAATGAAGTTGAGTCATTCTCATCATGGCCTTTAATCACATCAAGTACAAGTTCTATGTCATTTATGTCTTTCGCCATTATCCCTATTTTATCCAGGCTGTTTGCATAATCAATCAACCCATACCTTGAAACCAATCCATATGTTGGGCACAATCCAATGACTCCGCAGAATGCAGCAGGGTTCACTATCGAGCCTCCAGTCGATTCTGCTATTGAAACATGTACATTCTTGGTAATTTTAGTAAACCCTGCACATCCCCCTGAAGAACCTCCTGTCACTCTATCCATGTCAAGAGGGTTTCTTGGCATATTCTTCCCCTTGCCAATGTTTACGCTAAAGCCCCCAAACCCGAACTCATCCTGGCTTGTCTTGCCTATAACTATTGCATCCTCCTTCACAAGCCTTTCGATCGCTGTTGCATTGAACAAAGGCTTATAGCCATTCAATATCATGGAACCTGCTGTAGATTCAATGCCCTTGACGCATATGTTATCCTTTGCTGAAACGCACAACCCTGCAAGCCTCCCAGAATTCTTTTTTACTATTTTCTTCCTGACCTCTTCTGCATGCTTTACAGCATTTTCTTCAGCTATAAAATTAAAATAACTGTATCCCACATTTATTTTCTTGGCTTCCTCAAGTATGTTCTCAACATACCTCACAACATCTATCCTTCCTGATTTCACTTCTTGCAGATATTCCTTGACGTTCATAATGCCCTAGGTCCCTTGAAATAATTCTCTTTCCTGTTTTTTGTATTTCCAAAAACCTCGTCATAGATTAAGGGTTTTTTTGCAACATCATCCCTCATGACATTCTTTATCTCTATTGGATGGAAGCTAGGCTTGGCTTTGCTTGTATCCAGCTTGTCCAGTTTCGAAAAATGCTCGAGAATTTCCTTCAGCTCATTTTGTAACTTTTCTATCTCATCATCCCTGAGCCTTAGCCTTGCATTGTCAGCTACCCTTTTTATCAGTTCTTTTGTTATTTCCATTTACCTTTTCGCCATGTCAACTTTTATGCTCAATTCCTTAAGCTGCCTCTGGCTTAATTCTATCGGCGAACCATCCATGGGGCATTCAGCTGCCTTGTTTTTTGGAAATGCTATGACTTCCCTTATGTCGCTTAATCCAACCATCATTGCTACAAGCCTGTCAAATCCCATTCCAAATCCTGCATGGATTGGACCCCCATATTTGTACGCATTAAGCAAAAAACCAAATTTGCTCTCTGCTTCCTCTTCATTTATTCCTATAACATTGAACACTTTTCTTTGTATCTCAGGATTGTTTATCCTCACGCTTCCAGAGCACATCTCAACACCATTAAGAACTAAATCATACTGTGTGCAATGCACGCTTCCAGGGTCGCTTTCTATCCTTTCTATGTCCTTCTCAATCGGCATGCAAAACGGATGGTGCGCAGGGTCCCACTTGTTCTCATCCTCATTCCATTCAAACAGTGGAAAGTCAACAATCCAGCAAAAGTTAAGCTCCTTTTCATCGTAAAGTTTTAGCCTCTTTCCCATTTCTTTCCTTACCGCGCTCAATGAATCATTTGTTATCTTTTCCTTGTCAGCAATAAATACAAGGGTCTGGTCGTTTTTTATGCCAACTGCCTTTATTATCTCGTTCTGCACATCATCACTTAGGTACTTTACAATCGCAGATTCAAGCTTTCCATTTTGCAGCTTTGCCCATGCCATTCCCTCGGCCCTGTATACCTTCACAAATTCTATCAGCTCATCAAGCTCCTTTCTGGGAACATTGCTTGGTATCACCATGCACTTTATTATTCCCTTTTCATCAACTGCATTCTTGAAAACAGAAAAATCTGATTGCCCTGCTATCTTGGTAACATCAACAAGCTCCATGCCAAACCTCAAGTCAGGCTTGTCACTTCCATATTTTTCCATTGCTGTTTTATAAGGGATTCTCTTGAAAGGCGTCTTTATGTCAACATTGATTACATCTTTGAACACGGCCTTCAGCATGCCCTCGCCAATTGCAAAAACATCTTCTGGGTTTGCAAAGCTCATTTCTATGTCTATCTGCGTGTGCTCTGGCTGCCTGTCTGCCCTTAAGTCCTCATCCCTCAAGCACCTAGCCAATTGAAAATACCTGTCAAATCCTGCTACCATCAGTATCTGCTTGTACAGCTGTGGGCTCTGGGGCAATGCATAAAACCTTCCAGGGTTTACTCTGCTGGGCACAACATAATCCCTTGCTCCCTCTGGTGTTGGCTTCACAAGCATTGGCGTTTCAATTTCAATGAATCCATTTCTGCTTAAATAATCCCTTGCAACTTGTGCAGCCTTGTGCCTTACAACCATGTTGTTCTGCATTGCCTGCCTTCTCAAGTCAAGGTACCTGTATTTCATCCTGACATCTTCATTTGCAACAATCCTGTCATCAATTTCTATTGGCGGCACCTCGGACTTGCTTATGACATTCAATGAATCAGCAAAAACTTCTACGCTTCCCGTCTTTAGTTTAGGGTTTTCCATTCCCTGTTTTCTTTTCTTTACTGTTCCATTTACCTGCATTACAAATTCCCTTCCCAAATGCTCTGCCGCCTTAAAGTCCTTGAAATCAGGGTTAAATACTATTTGTGTTATTCCGTACCTGTCCCTTAAGTCTATGAATATGACTCCGCCATGGTCTCTTCTTGCAGAAACCCAACCCACCAGGCTGACTCTTTTGTTCTCATCATTACCAGTTAATTCCCCGCATACATGTGTTCTCATCGAGGTTTTTAAGCTCATTTCATCCCTACCTTGTATGCCAAATCCTCTAGCTTCATTAAATTGTATTTTATAGAATCCATCTTTTTCCTTAGTTCTCCATTCCTTAAGTCAAACTCCAAGAACAAGCTGTAAATGTCAGAAACCAGTTCTTTTATTTCAAGTACCTCTTTGAAATTCCTTTTTATTGCGCTGTTTACTGCTTTCCTTACTAATTCCCCGGTTAAGTCACACATTCCTAGCAGGTAGCTTTCCGTGTCTATGCCAAGCTCTTTTCTTGTTGGTATTTTTTTCTTGGTCACGAAATTATAATAACACAACGCCTCAGCATATTCCTGCAATGCAACACTGTTAAAAGACATGTCATAATTTTCCTTTGACAGTTTCCTTATCTTCACCTTTATTTCATTCGCATGCCCTGCTGCATCTTTAACATCATCTCTATGCAGGGCATTTATTATGAGCTTTGAAAGCCTTATTATCTCCCTTGACTTGACAATTTCCTGCTCTCTCTTCTTCTCAAATTCAGCCATCTCTGACCTTATGTCCCTAAATTCTTTTCTATCCAGCATGGTTCAATTGATAGAAAGCATATTTAAAAAGGTTTTTATATGGTTGTTGGAAATCATGCTGAAAATGCTAGATGATTATCGCAATGGAAAAAGAATCCCTGGAATAAAGCCCACTCTTGCCGCATTGGCCCTTGTTAATGCAGTATCTGCTTGTGCAGCACTTGGCTCAACAGGCATGTTCGGCTCCCGTGGAATCAAAGCAATATATCACTTTACATCCCAGAACAAGCCAGCATATGTAATGCACCAAGACATAAGGTTTAGCCCTGACAAATATTGGCTTGAATACGATGGCATAAAAATAAGCTCAGGAAAATTTGAAATAAGCCATGGCAAAATTTTAATAATCGGAAAACACTCTCCTGATTGCAATGGCTTCTGCATAAGGCAAAAAAATCTTGATGACAAACTATAGAAATCTGCAAAAAATATTTTAGAATATGCACAAAATTATCTGCAAATTCTTATAAATCATGCATTAGCCTTAATTCTTGGTTTAAATGGCAAACGCTGCAATAGGCATATTCAAGGTAATACTGGGATTAATATTTGTCTTGATAGGCATTCTTGGCATTCTAAGATGGTGGAACCAGCTTATTGAAATAATAAAAGGCTCTGTCGGCATCGCCATCCTATTAGCAGGATTTCTATTAATACTTCTTGGCTTTTCGGACTTTAGGGATTAATTATGTTATTACTTCAAAGAGACAACAATAGAAAGGTTTATAAACGTCAAGATTCTTGTTTTTCTCTATGGCAAACTCATTTCTCAATGGAATAGCAGGTATGTGTGCTGCAATTGTTTTCTATGGCACAGACCAAGTAAGCACGCAATACTTTAAGCAACAAAAAGCTGGGGCAGAAAGCAGGATAGAAAAAGTTGTTAGGCAAGAAACAGAAAAATGCAACAATCGCCCAGTAATACCTGTCTCAGATGTTGCAAGCATACCTTCAGATGTTTACAATAATATTCGCATAAAAAGATCAATAGAGCAAGAAGTCAGAAATTTCAACAGCAATCCAAAATACGAGCATAAGATTACAGAAAGCATGATATACAGCATAATTCAGCAGGAATCCAGCTGCGACCCGTGCGCAAGGTCAACAGAAGGGGCAATAGGCTTGATGCAAGTAACCCCTGCAGCTGCACAAGATGTCGGTGAAAGCGCAAAAAACCTGTATGCATTGGAAAAAAATATTCATGTTGGAACCTTTTATTTCGGAGAACAATTAAACAAGTTCAATGGCGACATAAGATTGGCATTGGCAGCCTACAATTCAGGTCCAACCCTCGTAGCCAAGCTTGGAAGAGTTCCAAACATTTCAGAGACAAAAAAATATGTTCCGGGCGTCATGTCTAAGATTGAAAAAGCAGAGCAAGCGAAGAACCATGCAGGTATGCCAACAGAGCCTGCAAAAAAATTCTACGTGCCATTAGCAGAAGAAAAGCCTGCTAGCAAGGTGGCATCGCAAGAGCGCGCATACTTCACATTCTAAAGTTTTCAAAAGCTTTTTATTCCTTAATGCTTTAACATCATAATGAAAGCAATAAAAGACATTAAGTACTATGAAATGCTTAACAAGCTGAGAAAAGACCTGATTAACAACCTGAATCTCAGCTTCACAGGCTCATCCCCCCCAGAGATATTTATAGGGGAATTCAATTACCCGAATGTATACACAGGCATTCTCTCCCCGGCAGTTCATAATGATTCATCTTCTATTCTAAGCAGCCCAGAGGAATGGTTCAAGGCAAGGTTAACAGAAAAGGAAATACTTCTCAACAGGGCATCATTGATATACTCAAGGTTCACAAGCAACATAAAGCAGAGCAGCAGGTTATTAAGCACCATGCAAGAAGTTAGCATGGCAAAAAAGCCAGTGGACATCGATTTCGAGCTCAAAAAAAAGCCATCATTTGCCTTTAAGCTCGATAGTTTTCACAAGCCGATATTCAATCCTGCACCATTGGCAAAAGCAGTTCCCGAAGGAAATACGCAGATAGAAAAGAGGGTTGATTGCATGGTCTCGGATTATGGCATGAAAGCAAACGATGCTGTAATTGACCTTTACACCAATGGCATCAGCATAAGCAATATAAACCGCATACTATCGGCAGGCCTTCTCGGAATAAAAAACAAGAGAAAGCTCGTTCCAACGAAATGGTCCATAACATGTGTAGATGACATAATCTCAAAAAATTTGATAGAAAAAATAAAACAATACCCATGGATTAACAATTATTTTGTCTTTAACAGCGAGTATCTTGGCAACCATTACGAAATACTGTTGATGCCAAGGCAGTTTGGCTTTGAAGTTATAGAAGCAAAATACAACCCAAACCCGAAACTAATCAGCTTCTGGCAGGATTCTGAATCCCATCTTGGCAGGAAATCATATGCATCATCAGTCACAGGTGCTTACTATGCAAACCGCATAGCCATTTCCTCGTACCTTGACAGTATAAGGCGCCAGGCATCCATTCTCGTTCTAAGGGAAGTCAAAAACTATGAAATTCCATGCGGTGTAGGTATATTAAGGGAAGCAACAAAATATGCTATGAACAAAAATCCTTCATCATTCAACAACATTTCATCTGCGTTTAACGACATGAAGTCAAGGCTAAGCATCCCAATCAGCATGTTTCTCGAAAAGAGCATTCTGTTAAGGGAAATCTCAAGCCAAAAAACACTGCAGCAATTCTAAATATCAGCAACCCAAATCTTTTTAAACTTGGTCAACTAGACACCAACATGGCAAAAACCAATGACCTGCAGGAAAAGATGAGCCAGCTAATGATGAATTTTGAGTTCGATGATTTTGGCCCTGCTGATGCTTATGAAGATTACGAGTATCCATTGGACAAGAAGAAAAAATTCTTTGTAGCATCCTAAGATGCTTCTTTCAGCATTAGAATTCATAAGGCTAATCATAGTAACCTTCGCAATAGGCTATATATTCTCTGATTACGTCTCAACTCACCCACAGATTCACAAGAGGTTTGACTGGAGCAAGATAAAAACAGCAATAACCATAGCAGCCCCAGCTGTAATACTTCACGAATTAAGCCACAAGTTTGCAGCCATGTTTTTCGGCCTCAAAACAGAGTTTTTTGCAAGCTACTTTGGCTTGGCACTTGGAATAATCTTAAAGTCAGTAAACGCTCCATTCCTTGTGTTCATGCCTGGCTACGTAAGCATAAGCCAGTCAACAGCAATTCAATCAGCAATAATAGCATTCATTGGCCCATTGGCTAACCTTCTTCTCTGGCTTATTCCATCAATGATCCTAAAATACAAAACATTGGGCGAAAAAACCTCAATAATTCTTTATGCAACAAAAAAAATAAATATGATGCTCTTCATATTCAATATGATACCAATACCTCCCTTTGACGGCTCAAAAGTATTATTTGGCCTTCTTAGTTACTTTGGTATTTGAAGTCTTCTTGTTCTTTGCCTTGTTCTTGAGATTAGGCTTCTTAGAAGTTGCATCCTCTTTTGACTTGAGGTCATGCTCTATTGCATCGATCTCCCTTCTTATCTTCTCAACATCAATAATAACCTTCTCTTCCTTAAGCACCTTTCCACATTCAGGGCACCTGAATTCCATGTTCAGGGCATCCTCCATGCTGAACTTTACCAAATCTGTCTTGCATACGAAAAACATCTCTTCCTTACCCTTGCTTATGGCTTCCCTAAGCTCTTCAAGCCTCTTCCTCTTTAGCATGATGTAAATCTTTGCAGCCTCATTCTCCTCAAAAGTCCAGTAATATATGTACCATCCCTTTTTTTTGTCCTTCTTCCTTATGAAGCCAACCAGGTTGTACTCGTTCATCCTGTAGAGCACGTTCCTCACCTGGTTTATGTTCTGCTTTAAGCTCTCTGCCAGCTTGAACTCAGAAACATTCCTCTTGTTTTTAATAAGCCTTAGAACATTAAGCGCATCCCTTCCAACAAGGCCAGCCACAAGGTCCTCAGAGTCTTTCGGATTTAGTTTCATTTTGAATGGAACTCTAAATCATAAGCAGCCATTTATATAGTTTTTGTGCAAAGCTGTGGCTCTAAATTTTAACTATTGCTGAATGATACAAAATCTTTTTATAATTAATAATCAAATCCTCTTGCATGGGTTTGTTTTCAAGAAGAAAAGAAGAAAAAAAGTTCGAGCACAAAGAGCCTTTCAAGATACCCCAGTTTCATGAGAATTTTCCAAAATACGAGAGCACAGTGACTCCCGATGATCTTAATGCCATTAAGGATGCTGTAAAGCCACAGCAAGAACCACTTAGCCAGAAAAGGATGACTTTTGCAACAATCCCATTGAAAGACATCGATGTGGCAATGCCCCAGATTGAAGATGTTCCAAAGAAGTTCTTTTCTGATGAGTACAATAAAACTGATTACGCAACAGCTGCTATGCCATCACACCAGCCATCAGATGAAAGCATATACAAGCAAGAAAAAACGCTGTTCATAAAGATTGACCGCTACAAGGAATCCATTGAAAAAATAGAGCAGATAAAGATGCTGATTAACGAAGTCAACAAGACAATAACGAGAATAAACGAGCTAAAATCAGAAGAAGACTCTGAAATAAGCTACTGTAACAATGAGATAAACAAAATAAAGGAAGACCTTAACTCAATTGACCGCATTCTCTTTGGAAGATGAACGAACATTTGCATATAGGCATAGAAAATCCTTCCACCCATAGAAAACAGTTTCTTGCCATTAGCATAGACACCATAAACATTCTTACAAGGCTGGAAAAGATAAGCAACATAAGGTCTAAAAAAGCATTTCATATCAGCAAGCTTAATGCGATTGCAAAAAAGCTCTCAAGAAGCATGGCAGAATTCAAGGAATCATTGCCATCCGCAGCAGAGCCATCATTTTTAACGAAAGAAAAGCAAAAGACTAAAGAAGCAACATTAAAAAAAAGCGAGGTATCTCCAGTAAGCAAAAATCTTGAAGACGAGCTAAGGAAGCTAAAAGAAAAGATAGACGCCCTGTAAAAACAACAAGTTTTAAATAATTTCTCTTTTCAGATTAGTCCATGGTTAAAACAAGGCAGGAATTAATAGAAAAGTACACTGAATTTTTCAAGACAAAGAAACACGCAATAATAGGGTCAGCTTCTTTAATACCTGAAAACGATCCCTCGGTTCTGTTTACTACAGCAGGCATGCACCCATTGGTTCCATATTTAATGGGCCAGAAGCATCCGCTTGGAAAACGCCTTGCTGATGTGCAGAAATGTATAAGGACATCTGACATAGACGAGGTTGGCGATGCATCCCACCATACCTTCTTCGAGATGCTAGGCAACTGGTCACTTGGCGATTACTTCAAAAAGGAAGCAATTGAATGGAGCTTTGAATTCCTGACAAAAGAAATCAATATCCCGATAGAAAGGCTTGGCATATCAGTATTTGCTGGCGACAATGATGCCCCAAGAGACGATGAAGCAGCAAGGATCTGGGCATCTCTAGGAATACCAAAAGAAAGGATAGCATACCTGCCTAAAAATAACAATTGGTGGGGTCCAGCAGGAGAAACAGGCCCATGCGGACCAGATACAGAAATGTTTTACTACGTTGGAAAGTTGCCTATGCAGAAAAACAGCAACCCAGGCAATGACGAAAAGAATTGGTGCGAAATATGGAATGATGTATTCATGCAGTACAACAAGACAAATCAAGGTAAATACGAAGAGCTGAATAACAAGAACGTAGATACAGGCATGGGAGTCGAAAGAACCCTGGCCGTCATAAACGGCTTAAGTGACAACTATCAAACAACGATATTCAAGCCAATAATAAGAAAGATAGAATCCATTTCAGGCAAGAAATATGAAAAAAACAATGACACTGCAAGGTCGATGCGCATAATCGCAGACCACATAAGGGCAGCAACATTCATACTGGGCGATGAAAAACATGTTCCTCCATCAAATATAGACCAGGGCTATGTGATAAGAAGGCTCATAAGAAAATCCATAAGGCACGGCAAGCTTCTTGGCATAGACAACGATTTTACATCTGAAATAGCAAGTACAGTAATCGAAGAATACAAGGATGATTACAATGAATTAGGCCATAACAAGGCATTCATAATTAATGAGCTAAATAAGGAAGAAGAGCGCTTCAGGTCAACATTAACTCATGGCCTAAAGGAATTTAAAAAAATAACAGGCTCAACCCAGCAGATAATAAACGCAAAGGATGCCTTCATGCTTTACCAAAGCTTTGGTTTTCCACTTGAGATGACAACAGAATTAGCAAAAGAAAAGGGCCTTGAAGTTGATGAGGAAGGCTTTAAGAAAGAATACGGGCTTCACCAAGGCATTTCAAGAATAGGCGCAGAAAAAAAATTCAAGGGTGGCCTTGGCGAGGTCTCTGAGGTGACAACAAGAATACATACAGCTACACATATATTGAACCAGGCACTAAGGGATGTCATAAATCCAAAAATACAGCAAAAGGGGAGCAACATAACCCCTGAAAGGCTAAGGTTTGATTTCAACTATGATGCAAAGCTTACTGAAAGCCAAGTAAAAGACATTGAAAATGAAGTCAATCGTGTTATATCCCTAAGATTGCCTGTTGAAAGGAAAGAAATGTCATTGGAAGATGCAAAAAATCTAGGCGCCCAAGCAATGTTCAAGGACAAGTACGCTGACAAAGTATCTGTATACATAATAGGCGATTACTCAAAGGAAGTATGCGCAGGTCCTCATGTCAGCAACACATCAGAAATAGGCAGATTCAAGATAATAAAAGAGGAGTCTATAGCAGCAGGCATACGAAGAATAAAAGCAATAATCTCCAACTAGCCTATGCTTTAAACAAAAAAGAAAAAGTATTGGGAGCTTAAAGCTTTCCAGAAAAATAATTGTATATCTCTGCAAAAATCCAGCCAGTAAGCAATGATCCGATTGTTACCTCTATAAGCCCAATAACCAAACCGCCTGCAGTTATGCTGCTTGTTGCTATCTGCGAGATGTCTATCCCATGGAATATGTTTCCAAAAACACTTATCGCAGAATCAGGGAATATCAATACAAAAGCAGCGCATGCAACATACCATATGGCTGCCACGCTGGCAAAAGACAAAGAAACAACCTTTGGATTTAATTTGCTTGCCATTTTTGCACTCCTTTTATATGTTAAACGCATGCTGGTTGCAATTCGTCAGCACAACACTATAAAACCCATCTTCGCTGATGTCTATGTTTTCCTTGTACACATCACACAAAGTTTTTCCCCTGTTTATGTCCTTCATCTTTATCGTCATCTTGTAGCTTCCCTCGACCATAACAGGAAAGCTTAGCTTGCCATCCTTGCTTGTCTTGCCCTCATACATGCAGTTTGCACCCTCTCTTTCTAATGTTATTCTTGCTGTATGCAAAGGCTCATATGCAACAGCATCGCCTGTCTTGCTGCCAAAAACAGAAAAATCTATATTTATTTTTCCGCCTCCGCACGGCGGTCTTATCACATCTCCAGTAAACCCTGAAATCTTAAACAAAAGAACCCCTATTATAATTAAAAGTACAGGAATAAGTACCAACAGACTTATCCCATTATTTTGTTTTCTTTGCCTCTTCATCTTACTTGAAAATTTCTTTTGCAGCCATCAAGCCTAAAATTGTACAAGTCACTTCCAGCAACAACAATTGTTTCCCTATGCGGACTGCATTTTCCTTGCTTGGTTACCCTGACATCATATGATCCAGGCACTACCTTCACGTTGGCATCCCCATTGTTGTCAGTCGAAATTTCATACGTGCATGCAGTGCTTGAAGACTTCAACACTACATCAGCTGCTTCTATTGGCGCTATATACCCATCCCTGTTCCCATCAACATGCGCGCTGAATATATAGGTACCAGTCGGGCACCTGCTAGCATACCCTGTTACTGGAAAATTTGTCAGAAGCAAAGCTCCGCCAAAAACCACCAAAGCAGCAGCAAAAACTATTATTACTACCCTATTATTGAGCAAATTCCCCTTTTTCTTTGCCAATATTAAACACCTCCTTAACAATAATGATATTAAAACAGGTTTATTTGAATATTTAAAGGATAGTTGTCTTTTAAAAGTGATTACTTAAATTCAGATAAGCATTCCCCATATTCCTTATTCTCTTCCCAAGAGCATCTTCCTGCATTGCATGTGCATTTAGTTAGTTTCAAGCATTTGTACTCTTCTTTATAGAGGCATATGCTTGCTATGTCCTTTATTTTCTCTTTGCTTCCGCATATCTCTCCAGAACAGCCGCCTATTCCACAATCACTGTCATCATCGCATTCGCTTGTCCCATAATGCCCTAAGCAAGGGTCTGCAACAAAGATTTTTTCAACGCATTTACTATCAACGCACGAGAATTTGCTGTACTCATACCCGTCTTGGCATGTTCCCTTTGTACAATCGCTTACAATGTTGCATTCCTTCTTTTCCTCTGCAATGCTACAAGAGCTAATAATTATGATTGGGAACATTAAGGCAATTGCAATTAACCATCTCATTTCTTCCTGATGTAACTTATTACGGTATATAAAAGTGCTGCTGCAACTGCTCCCCCTAAAAACCATATTATGTTCGTAGGTATTGCAAAGCTTACTGCATTCTGGCTTATTTGAACCGCTTCATTAGCCACCATTGGTGCAGCAGAAGACTCTGCTGATTTCGCTGCAATAATCCCTAAAGTTTCAGCAGCATATTTCATTGTAAAAGCATAAGCAATGCCTGCTGCAACAACAGAAAATCCGATTGTCAGCAACATGTTTTTTATCTCAATCCCCTTTGGAACTATTACAATCATCTTGTTCGTTATCCCATATATGTTTATCTTGTTTCCTTTTTCGCTGTACAGAAAGTCCTTCACTTCAACCAGGTTGTTCTTCAGCAAGTTCTGCACATTGTAATGCACAGTGCTTATCGGCATTTTAAGCTCGTCTGAGAGCTCAGTCTCAGACATGTTTCTGTTTGCCAAAAAATCAAGCACCTTTCTCGAAGTGTTATTGCTAAGCACATTAGCAAGTTGTTTTGATTTCTCTTCCTCTAAAGACACAAGTATGTATTTTTCGTCCATCAGGATTTAAAGTGAAATAGATTTATAATGCTTTTCAAAGCTTCAATCTGCATTAAAGCTAATAGCCGTTCTTGCCTATTGCAATTCTTACTTCATCAACTGTCGTGGTTGCTGTCCCTGCCTTGCCAACAACTATGCCTGCTGCATGATTTGCAAGCTCTGCAGCTCCATTAATGTCTAGCCCAGAAACCATCCCTAAAGACAATGCAGCTATCATAGTGTCCCCTGCCCCTGTAACATCAACAACATCCCTTGTCTTTGTCATTATTTTCTTGCACATTGCGCTTGGACTATCATAAACTATAACTCCTCCCTTCCAACTTACAAGACTATAAGGGCTTCTGACAATGTCACCCAGTTTTTTTACTATTCTTTCAAGGTCTGTATCTTCATTTTTGCATTTTATGCCTGTAATCTCCACAGCTTCCTTGAGATTTGGCCTAACAACAGAACATCCAGTAAAATATCTTATATTGGCAGGCTTCGGATCAACAAAAACCATTTTGCCATTGTCTTTCGCATTTGCTATTATGCTTTGTGCAAGATACTCTGTATAAAATCCCTTGCTGTAATCAGCCAAGACCACACAGTCAACATCACTCAAAAGCTTTATTATTCTGTATGACATCAACTTTTGAATATCCAAATCTATTTCATGCCTGATTTCCTCATCATACCTTGCAACATGGTGGTGGCCTTCGTCTGCTATCAGTCTGCATTTAAGTGTGGTCTTCCTGGTCCTGTCTATCTCAATGCAATTGTCTAGATTAGGCTCGCTATCCACCATGCGCAACAATATTCTCCCAGCTTCATCATTATCATTGCATACTCCGAACAATTTTACTTTGGCCCCAAGAGAAACCAAATTATAAGCCACATTTGCTGCACCACCCAGTGCATAAGTTTTTTTCCTGACATTTAACAGAGGTACAGGCGCTTCAGGTGATATCCTCTCTACAGTACCAAAAAGGTACGTGTCTAGCATAACATCCCCTGCAACCAACACTCTTTTGCTTCTAAACTCTGCCAAGGCTTCTATTAAATCATTCATAGTTTTGTGAAGCAAGGAAACTCAGCATTTTTAAAGCTGAGATGAATTGCTGCCCTCCTTAGCATGTTATCAGATGCAAATATTCCAATGTTCTCAGAAGAATTGCATAAATCCTGAAAGTCTTCCGAGCAACCTGAAGCTCTTGCGGAAAATGAAAGATTAAACGAACTCTTGCACTGGACAAAAGACAGACAAGACAGATGCCCGCAGGGTTTATAAGGAAAAAAGCCTTGCAATGAATTATGGGACATCTCAAGTCTGTTGTTGCAATAAAGCTGAAAATTCCAGGCAACAAAGTCTTGTTCAATGCCATGGAAGAATATTCCAAATGCATTTCTTACATCACTAATATTGGATTCAAAAACAACATCTCGAACAGGTACAAATTGCATCATCTCGTTTACTATGGTGCTAAAGAAAAATTCAACCTTAAAAGTCAGTTCATCATCAATGCCATAAGAATTGCTTCCCAAACCCTCAAGTCCATTAAAGCAAATAAAGGGTCCATGCCAACTTTCAAGAAATACATGCCAGTTAACTTCGACAAAAGAACATTTACTTTCAGCTTCAATAAAGTCAGGCTCACAACTCTCAATGGAAGAATAGACATTCCAATTGAAATCCCAGAATATTACTGGAAGTACCTTGACTGGAAATATCAAACTGCTACGCTCACCATTGACAAGAAGAATAAAATGTTCATAAACATTACATTCAGAAGAAGCAACAATGTTGTTAATTCTGATTCCAGCAATAAAATCATCGGCGTAGACCTTGGGATAAACCATGTTGCTGTCACATCCAAAAAACAATTCTTCTCTGGAAACAAAGTCAAAAATACTATGCTCAATTTCAAGCATCTGAGAACCAAACTTCAAGCCAAAGGCACAAGGCCTGCCAAAAGGTTGCTTAAAAAAATCTCTGGCAGGGAGCAACGCTTCAAGGCTTGGGTTAACCACAACATCAGCAAAGCAATAATATCCAGCTGCAATGCTGGAGATGCAATCGTCATGGAAAACCTTAGAGGAATAAGGAACACAAGGAAAGGCAAGAGATTCAACTTCTGGCTCAACACCTGGAGCTTCAATCAATTGCAAGGATTCATTGAATACAAGGCTAGGTTGAATGGAATTAAAGTCATCAAGGTTAACCCTTACAATACTAGCAGAATATGCTCCATGTGTTCCAGTAAAGGAACCCGTACCAAAGGTTTTTTCCATTGCAATCATTGTGGTTTTTCCTTGAATGCTGACCTAAACGCAAGCTATAACCTTGCTAAACACAATAGCATGCCTGATTGTGTTTTGGCTGACGTAAACCAGCCACACAGCCAGAGTGATGAAGCCAAAGCCTTACAAGGAACCGAGGCAGAGCTCATGGCTAACGCTCAGCGCTAAAGCGCTGAGTAGTTTACATATTATCACATTTTAATTCTAACATGAGACATGACTGTGTTTTCTTTTAAAGTATTTTTATTCTGCACTATATGTTTTTAACAACTGCTTAAAAAACAATCAAGTTAGCCAAAAATTCTTTTGATAAGCTGTTTAAGTTCGCAAAAGAAACCATCACACTCAACCTCATTGTAAACGCAAATGTCATCGCAATTGTTCGTGCCTTTCATCTTGCCATTGCATCTGAAGTCCCCTGTGCAGTCTGAAATCCCGTTTCTCCTGCATAAATTATCTGATTTGTCCTCGGCAATGCATCTCAATGAGCACCTGTCAAGCACAGCGGTGTTTCCTGCTGCACCACAATAAGCCAAAGTTGACATCGCACGTTTGCCATCGCACACATAATCAGCTCCGCATTCAGCCCTGCATGTACCCCCATCATCCAATCCTGCATTGGAAGCATCGCACTCAACATTGCCACAGTCTTTAATGCAGCTTAAACCCTCTCCAGCCTCGCAAACATCATTGCCGCAAATCCCTTCATTGATCTTGTTTACGCTGTCTATTACAACATTTGTCAAGCTGTTTCTTTCTGTATCAGGCAAAATTCTGCCTGGCCACAATGCATCATTATTTTTGCCCCATGTTTCAACACTTGCTTTCGCAGGCACTCCAATAGCTTCTTTTATTAATCCAGTCCATTCAAGGGTATTGTCATAGTAATTGCTGTCTCCATCAAAAGACCATTCTGCATTCAGCACTGTAGCAATTTCTACATTATGCTCATTAAGCATATCTTTAAGGTCCCTCAGGTAAGATTTTATTTCTTCATCACTCCATCCATACGTCACTCTTGCTCCCAGGATATTAAAGTCTACATACAAATATGGGACTTCAATGCCATAACCTTCAGAAGCCACAATCCATCTCTCGAGATCTTCTATGCTGCTAGCAAAAGGCAAAGCCTCAACGCTGCCAACCACTATGTTGCCATCATATGAATTTATTATTCTGGCAAATTTGCTTGTTTCCTCGGCAACTCTCTCTGGGCTGTAATTGCATATATTTCCAATATTAAAAGAACCAAGCAGGTTAAATGTTCTTGTGCTTGGCCTGTAAACCCCTATTGTGTCTGTTCCATCATTGTTCCAGTCTCCAACAACAGGCATATCACCATCAATGCCAAATGCCAAGTTTGTGTCTACATTAGGATTTGTGTTTGAATTGCTCAGGAAAAATGTTCTTGTGCTTGGCCTGTAAACCCCTATTGTGTCTGTTCCATCATTGTTCCAGTCTCCAACAATGCCTCTGTCCCCCTGCTTGCCGAATGTTATCATATTGTCAGCAATTCTTGGCCTTACTCTCATTTCATACAAAGGCTCAATCATGTTAATATATTTCACATTACCGCCATATCCCCTGATTCTTCTTATCATCTCAACAGTTTCCTGTGCCTTTTTCGTGCTTTCACAGCTTAGCGTTATATCTGCATTTCCAGGCTCTGCAATAAATCTCTGCAATGCAATGTCAACTCCATTGTCGCTAAGCATGCTGAATGCGCCATTATCCTTTAGCTTTTCCAAAAAGCCATCATTAATATCATCAGGCATAATCATAAATACATCAGTTTTTCTTAAAGAATTGCCCCAGCTGCTTACATTGCTGAACAAATTGAAGTACTCCTCACTGCTCTCATGCTGCAAAGGCGCAAACCACACCTCTGTTTTTTTTAAATCTCCTGCAAAAGAATATGGAATGACAGCTAAGCATAACACCAATATTGCCGCACAAAAGCCCAGTATTCTCTTAATCATTTTACACCACTCAAAAGGAAAGGCAATTTATATAAAGCTTTCTTCACTAGTTTATTATTATCGCAGGCTTTCCAGGAATTGCATTTCTTGCCTTTTCATGCCTCGAGCTCTCTGCTTTCTCAATCTCGATAATCAATCCAAATTCCTTATTGAATGCGTTCTTTGCCCCATACAGCCCATTGTATTCCTGCTCCTGGTCTAGTATTGTGTCTGAAATTAATGTTGCATTCTTCAGTACAGCTTGTATGATCTTAACAATATCCTCCTTATGCTCATTATCCATCAACCTATTTATCAATTCCTTCATGTCCTTTGTTTTTTCAATTTCCTTTTTTAATCTCTTGAAGAAATCATATTTCCATGAGCTTGAGACTATCAGCGTAAGCTTAGATGGTGTTGTTTTTATGAGCTTCATGACGCTATGCACATCCTGTCTTGTGCATTCAACCATGCTTTCCAAAAATTCCAATGACAAGTCTATCTTCTTCTCATCATACTTTGGCCATTTTGCCAATGAAACTAATTTTTCATTCCCGAGCTTGTGCCATATCTCCTCTGCAACATGAGGGCAGAATGGGCTAAGCAATTTAACAAAAGACTCTAAAGTATCCTTGCTTTCCTCCCCTGAAAGATAGTTAAATAATTTTCTAAGTCTTATGACTGCAAGGTTATACCTGAATTTATCAATGTCCTCGCTTATCTCTTTAACAGCCTTGTTTATCTTGCTTTCGACCTTCTTGCTTGATTTTCCAATTTTAACATTTTCAAAATAATTAATGACCTTGTTCATGAACCTCAGGCTGCCTTCGATTCCGCTTTCACTCCATTGCACATCCTTGTCAGGCGCTGCAACAGAAACTAAAAACAGCCTTGCATTATCTATGCCATATTTTTCAGAAACAGCCTCTGGCAGCACAACATTTCCCCTTGACTTTGACATTACAAACCCATCCTCACCGTGAAGCATTCCCTGGTTGAATAGCTTCGTAAAAGGCTCATCAAAGTTTACATATCCCATGTCCCTCAACGCCTTTGTAAAAAATCTTGCATATATCAGGTGCATGCATGCATGTTCTGCCCCTCCGATGTACAGGTCAACAGGCATCCAATATCTTGCCTTGTCCTTGTCGAATGGCTCCTTATCATTCTTGTTGTCACAATATCTCAAAAAATACCAAGAAGAATCAAAAAACGTGTCCATTGTGTCTGTTTCTCTTTTTGCACCATTGCCGCACTTAGGGCATTTTGCATTTACAAATTTCTTGCTGTTGGCCAAAGGGTTCCCTTTTCCAAACTTTACCTTATTAGGCAACTTTACTGGCAGCTCTTCTAAAGCAACAGGCACAATTCCGCATTTCTCGCAATAAACAAATGGTATTGGTGTTCCCCAGTATCTTTGCCTTGATATCAGCCAGTCTTTTAGCTTGTAATTAACAGCCCTGTTTCCAATGCCCTTGCTTTCAAGGTATTTTGTTATTTCCTCTATCGCTTCCCTATTGTTTATGCCTGTAAAGTCCCCTGAATCCACAAGCTTGCCATCATCAACATAAGCCCTTGTCATTTTTTCTGCATTCAATGCATAATCGCTAGGCTCTATAACAACCCTTATCATGATATTATGCTTCTTTGCAAACTCAAAATCTCTCTGGTCATGCGCAGGAACAGCCATAACCATGCCAGAGCCATAATCTGCAACTACAAAGTTGCCAGCATACACAGGTATTTTTTCATTTGTCATTGGATTTACAGCATAGCTTCCAGTAAACACCCCGCCCTTATCAAGTGTTTCAATGTCTTCTTCGCTGGTGGATTTTATTCTCTTCAAAAACTTATTAACCTCATTTTTCTGTTCTTCCTTTACCAAATCCATCAGTTTTTGGTGCTGTGCAGATACAACCATGAAAGTAACCCCGAATATTGTATCTGGCCTTGTCGTGAATATCTTCCAGTCATTGCCATCTATCCTGAAATCTATCTCTGTTCCATGGCTCCTGCCAATCCAGTTCTTCTGCATCACCTTTATCCTTTCAGGCCAGTCAAGCTTTTCTATGCAATCCAATAATTCCTCTGCATAATTTGTAGTCTTGATGAACCATTGCTCAAGGTGCTTAACCTCGACATCAGTGTCAGTATGCCTCCAGCATTTTCCTCCATGCACCTGTTCATTAGCCAATACAGTATTGCATTTGCCGCAGAAATTGACAGGCGCTTTCTTCCTGTAAACCAAGCCATTCTCATATAATTTTAAAAAGAAATATTGGTTCCACTTGTAATACTTATGCAAGTGAGTCATCAATATTCTGCTCCAGTCATAGCTAAGGCCCAATGACTTCTGCTGCTTTACGAAGTTCTTTATGGAATCTTCTGTAAATTCTCTTGGATGTGCATTTGCCTTTATCGCTGCATTTTCTGCAGGCAGCCCAAATGAATCATAACCCATTGGATAGAATACATTAAACCCGTTCATCCTCTTGAATCTTGCATAAATGTCACCAATTGTATAATTTAATGCATGCCCCATGTGCAACCCCGAACCTGAAGGGTATGGAAACATCTCAAGGATATACAACTTGTTCTTGGCTTTCTTTTCTTTGAATCTAAATGCCTTCTTTTCTTCCCATTCCTTCTGCCATTTCTCTTCCATTTCCTTAAAGTTGTACATGGCAAAGAGCAATTCATAGAAATTTAAAAGGTTTGCTAAATGGTTTTTTATGTGCGATGTCCAGCAGTATTCACCAAAAAACATATAATATTGTTCTGTCTAGCCATCCTAATGATGCAACCAACATATTCTGATTACTGCAAAGCCGAGCTTGCAATGGACTATAATGCATTAGAACCAAACCCTCTCCAGAAAACAAGCTTTGCAAAAAAAGGCCATGGGTCTGGCATCGATGTCTGCCTCCAAGACCTAGTCTCAAAAGAAAATCCAAGGTTCTCATCGCACATCTGCATATACCTTAGAGGCTATCGCTCAGATATATCTCCTTACCTCAATGGCCTATTGTCAATTAGAAGTACAGAACTTGAAACAGTGCCACTAGACCGGTTAAAAGCGATAGTTGACAAATCATTTAGGGAAAATGGCTTGTTTGAAGAACCTTGCATCGAAAGTGTCAGCAACATAAACCTCTCAAGTCTTGGCGTACACGAATACATCTTTATGTATACAGGAGATGCCCTAGTTAAAATCCAAGAGACCTTGGGTGGATTTTAAAATGCATAAGATTTTGTTTGTATGCAATCAGAACAAGAACAGGAGCAAAACAGCAGAGAAGATATTTAGAAATACATTTAACACTAAATCAGCAGGCCTCTACAATGATAAGCCAGTCACAAAAAGCCAGTTGTCATGGGCAGACATCATAATTGTTATGGAAGATTCTCAAAGGAAGGAAATAGCAAGGCGTTTCCCTGTGCAATACATTAAGAAAAGATTGCTTTCATTGGACATACCTGATATATATGGCTATAACCAGCCAGAGCTTATAACCCTCCTAAAACAAAAAGTAAATAGTTTGCTAGCCACTCATTGAACTGCTTCACCGCATCTGCTTTTTTCCTAAATATCCTTGTTTCAGGCGCAGCCATGCTTGTTATTCTTCTAGTTACCTTATAGATATTTCCATAGCTGTTCTCAAGCTCTATAAAAGAAACTTCTACCTTCTTGTTATTGTCATCGCCCATTACTTCAACCCCCTAAAAAAGATATAATAAAACAAGCGATCTCTTATTCCCTCTCTTAAAGATTCTATGAACTTGTTCTTGTAAAGCAATAAAAATAACACAGCTATAACAAGCATGGCAATGGCAGCGTATCTCCAGTATCCCTCTTCCTTATCATCCACCCCATAAAAAGCACCCGTGATTTTATTCTCATTTTCAGCACCATTAGATTTCACAGAATATTTTATCCCGATCCCATTTTCAAGCCTTAGGCTGTCTAGATTTTCAATGTGCTCCTTCACGTAGATTATGCCCTCCCTGCTGTTTGAATTGTTTATGGCAGCATAA
>Ga0209541_10005890_pt1 | contig 21194 bp, 16 predicted proteins | sample RifCSPlowO2_01_FD_184027 | JGI IMG/M metagenome (GOLD analysis project Ga0209541, IMG submission 184027) | Groundwater microbial communities from Rifle, Colorado - Rifle CSP2_plank lowO2_0.1 (SPAdes) (version 2) | ecosystem: Environmental > Aquatic > Deep subsurface > Groundwater | place... | reverse complement strand
TGAATCGGGTTTTGTGCAATTAGGGAATCAGGTGTGTCGTTCTTTGTTTGTGATGACTTACCCGCGTTATATTACTATTGGGTGGAGTTCGCCAATTATCAACTTATCTGTAACGATGGATATTGGGATGTTTTTTTATCCGGTCAAATCCGCTATTATTTTAAAACAATTAAAAAATAAAGTAGGCGCTCTCCAAGCTCAAATCACTTCTGACGCAGAAAAAGGAGCGCCTCGTGATCCTGTTCGGGAAACTGCTTTGCGTGACGTCGAAGAATTGCGAGATAATTTGACTCAGGGCACTGAACATTTTTTCCAATTTGCTTTTTATGTAACTGTTTATGCGAAAGATAAAACGGAATTGGATCGAGTATCTGAAGATCTAGAAAATATATTTGGCGGAAAATTGATTTATAGCCGTAAGGTATTATTTCAGTCAGAACAAGGATTTAATTCCACTCTGCCTTTGTGCGATGACGAGCTGATGGTAACATTCAACATGAATTCCAGTCCGATTGCCGCTTCGTTTCCTTTTATTTCTGCTGAATTAACTTCGGACGACGGTATTCTTTATGGTATCAATCGTCATAACAATAGTTTGATTTTGTTTGATCGATTTTCTTTGCAAAATGCCAACATGGTGGTGTTTGCCACTTCCGGCGCGGGCAAAAGTTATGCTGTGAAATTGGAAATATTACGTACGATGATGATGGGTATTGATGTGATTGTCATTGATCCGGAAATGGAATATAAACACTTGTGCGATGCGGTGGGGGGGTCATATGTAAATATTTCTTTGTCGTCAGAAAATAAAATTAATCCGTTTGATTTGCCACGTCCACTTGGGCAAGAGGTAGCCGTAGAAGACATTGTGCGTGGAGCTATCATTACTGTAAAGGGTTTGATCCGAATTATGTTGGGCGGGCTCACCACCGAACAAGACGCCATCATAGACAGAGCAATCAAAGAAACTTATGCTAAAAAAGATATAACCACGGATGCTGATTTGAGTGTTGTTAAGCCACCTATCATGCAGGATTTGCAAGAGATTTTGGAGAGTATGGAAGACACCAAAGAATTGGTAATTAAATTACAAAAATTTACGGATGGGACATTTAGCGGACTATTTAATGCTCCGACAAACGTAGATATGAAAAATCAGCTGGTGGTGTTTAGTGTTCGTGATTTGGAAGATGAGTTGCGTCCTATGGCTATTTACGCAATAGTAAATTATATTTGGAATGTAGTGCGTTCCGAAATGAAAAAGAGAATTTTGATTATAGATGAAGGTTGGTGGCTGATGCAGCACGAAGATAGCGCGAGATTTATTTTTGCTTTGGTCAAACGCTGTCGTAAATATTATTTAGGTGTCACAAATATAACTCAGGACGTGAACGATTTCTTACGTTCACAATACGGACAAGCGATTGTTACAAATTCCGCTTTGCAATTGCTTATGCGCCAGTCGCCGGCTGCGATCGACGCCATTCAAAAAGTATTTTTACTTACTGAGGGAGAGAAATATCTGCTTTTGGAAAGCGGTGTTGGCGAGGGAATCTTTTTCGCCGGTTTGAAGCATGCAGCCATCAAAGTTGTCGCGTCATATACGGAAGACCAGATTGTCACTACTAATCCGGAACAGCTTCTCGAAATAGATAAAGCCAAAAAAGAATTTGAAAAACAAACCAATGTATAATTTTTTTCTATGATGTCACTCCGCGCGCGTATATTTATTATAATAAGTGTTGTCATCCTAATCATTTTGGGGATTAGTTTATTTTTAATGTCTGATTTTGGTAAAAAAGTTGTATCTCCCGCAGTCCCCGCGGAACAAAATTTACCTTCTGCAACACAAACAAATAATACACCTACAAATGCGACCAATCAACCTGTTGTAAATACTCCGACAGCAACCATACCGGTGAATGTGACTACTGAAGATGTGGAAAAAAATGCGGCTAAACAATTAGCAAAGGTGTTCATTGAACGTTATGGTACATATTCTACGGATAATGGCTCAGAAAATATTAGGGATGTCCAAGGTTTAGTTACTCCTACCCTTTGGACAACTTTATCTGCACGTATTGGCAATACTGTTGTTAATGAAAACAGGGCTCCATCAGGATCGTTTTATGGTATTAGCACGCAAGTTTTTAGCATGGAATTGGTAAATTGGTTATCGGATAGCGCGATGGTCGCTTTGCAGTTAGTTCGTACAGAAGAAAAAAATGGTATTCGTACCGTGAAGCATCAAAATGCTGAAGTAAATATGGTTAAACAAAATGGACAATGGTTGGTACAAAATTTTAAATGGTTATAGAATTATTTGTAACACGATTAAAGATTGTTTATTTCCGAATTTTTGTTTGGAATGTTTGAAGGAAGGGGAATGGTGGTGTGATGATTGTCGTCGAAAATTTGCATTTCGGTTTACTATTTCATCTTCAAATAATTTAGGTCAGGATCAAGTCTATTTAGACGAGGTACTGGCCTTTTTTGATTATATTGAGGATTGCCCGCCGGCAAAATTATTAAAACAATTTAAATATAACTATGTTAGTGGGATTGAAGATGTGTTGGAAAAAATTATTGACGATCATGCTGAAAAACTCACGCGTTGGTCGGATTTTACTTTAGTGCCGGTTCCTTTGTATATACAGCGTGAGAGAGTGAGAGGTTTTAATCAGTCGTATGTTTTGGCCGAAATTGTGGCCGGGTTGGATTTTTGGAAGGGGGGTATTAATGTTAATTTGAAGAGAATTAGACATACAGAATGCCAGGCAGGTTTGTCTCGTTCGCTCAGATTAACTAATCTTGATAGCGCATTTGCTTGGTTGGATGTAGTGGTGCCGGATAAAATACTATTGGTGGATGATGTGTATACAACCGGGGCTACAATGAACGAATGTGCCAAAGTGCTCAAAAAATCCGGGGCGAAGCTTGTTTCAGGGCTTGTTTTAGCCAAAGGAAGGCCACAGCAACACTCTGCATAAGTTAAGATACATCTTGCACTCCCTGGATACCCAAGGTATATGCAAGTTCACCGACTGTCCTACCAAGTAAGGGGGTTTGTAAAGTTGGCTCGGTATAGCGTACGCTGGATGCGTATGATTACCACGATGAACATCCCAATCTAGGCAAAGACAAGATTCAAGTTTTCATTGCACCATTCTGTCAAATTAATCAATTGCCTTGTCCGTCCACCATTGGCAATTTAATTAAGGATATGGGTGGACTACGAAAATTCCCGGTTAAAGTTAGACATAATGGTAAGGAGGTACCTTTTAAAAGAGCTAAACGAACGAGGAAACCCAAGCACTTTGTAGCTGAATACCCCGGGCATTGTGGATCGTTTGACATGGTAGAAAGAATCATCTATGGCTCTAGACGATATGTAATTACCTTCACCGATGTCTAGTATGTGCTGACCGACAACGGTAGTGAATTCATGAAACATTTTGATCAAGAGATTAAAAATTTGTATCTCACCCATTGTCACACTTACCCTAGAACACCCAAGATGAATACCCACTGTGAACGATTTAACCGTAGTATTCAAGAAGAACATATTGACTTTCATGCTGGTGAATTACTGAATCCAACTACCTTCAACGCCAACCTCATGAAGTACCTGCTGTGGTTCAACATCGAACGACCGCATTGGGGTTTGAAACTACAGTCACCAATTCAATTTATTAACACTAATTTTCCAAAGGAGTGCAGTATGTACTTGACTAATATAATCTATTTACAAAATTAGACAAAAACGCTATAATTCTTCTATGTTTTTTGCCGGTTCTAAAAAATTGAAAGTCGGTATAGTCCTATTAAGTTTCATAGGACTTGTTTTTAGTCTATCGTGCGCTTTCAGTCACCCTGAAGCTTCGGCACATTCTCCTTCAGCCGAAGCAGGAACTTTTCTTATACAAGGCAGTGAGACTTGTTGCGACACAAATCTTTCGGAACATCACAAACCCTTAAATGGCGAATTTTTAGCTGTACCAAAAGAAACGAATCGAAACCCTCTCAACTTGCTATTTTTGGGTCTCATAGCAGTCTCGATGATTTTTGGGCGGCACTTTTTGGATCATGTCGGCCGTCGGCTATCAGTACTGCAAAAACTGTATATACGGGACAATCCGCATATACCTCTTTTCAATCATTTGGTATTAGCTTTTTCGCGAGGTATTCTCAATCCCAAAAAATACAACCTCGCTTTCTCTAACTAGCAGACATTCACCAATTGTTTGGTGCTTTTGCGTGATTGGCCACAATGCTAGTTTTTTTGTGTTAACTAATCTTAAAAAGCTCACCATAACCATAATATGAAAAAATCACTATACATTATTCCAGTAGTCATCGTGGCTGTCATAGCCATTGGTTACGGATTCACTAGAACCAAAACATTAAATCCGGAGACTCCCAACAACGTTACCTCGAACACAAACTCGGCCGTACCAGAAGAAAGCGCAAGCGGCGATCATACTCACGATGCAGAACATGGAGCAAAATTAGCCGGAACAAGAATTGATTTGCAAAACGCAACCAATCTAAAACCCGGAGAAGTTACCTTGGCTTTTAAGCTGTACGGTGCTGACGCTCACGAGTTCGGACCGGGTGATTTGAAAGTTGCCCACGAGAAACTCATGCACGTAATACTTTTGCGTGATGACGTGACCGGATTTCAGCATATTCATCCTGAATACAAAGATGGCCGATGGACAGTAAAAACGACAATAGCTAATCAGGGTTTGTACCAGATGTACGTCGATATTGAACCAACAGAAGAAAGTCCGGTTACGTTGCGAGTTCCGCTTACAATCGGCGGAGCAACTCAACAACCGCAATTCCCAAGCGTAAGCACTAATATGTCTGCAACGGTGGGCGGCATACAAGCCACCCAGCAACTAGCTTCGCCATTAAAAACGAAAGAGCATGCTAACCTGACGTTTGCGTTAACTCAAAACGGTAAACCAGTCTCTCAAATTGACCCTTATTTGGGGGCATTTGGTCATGTGGTAGTGCTTCGTCATAGTGATGCAGATGACTATCTGCACGGCCATCCGATTACCGAAAGCAAGCCAACAGACGGAAAAGTCGTATTTGAATCGGAGTTTCCAGTTAAAGGAACCTATACGATCTTTGCTCAATTCAGTATCAACGGACAAGTGAAAACTTTCCCCATCACCGTTTCGGTCGACAGTGAGGGATAAGCACCTGCTGATCACAAAAGTACTACCGATGAGCACGGCGGTGCCGCAACTCACTAATCCTTAAATGAATAAATTTATGAACAAGCCCAAACTGCTTTATGCAGGGGCTGGCCTACTTGCTGTTGTCGCAATCTCCACCGGAACTTTCTTAAAAGTATCGGGTGGTAATAGTGAAGTCGCAAGTCAGGTCGCCTCTGTAGCAAGCGCAATAAGTATTCCTCTAGAAACCATAGGCCAGAGCGATGCTGTTGGAACCGATCAGGTCGGTAGCTCTTGGCCCGGAGAAATTATTTCTTCCGGAGACGTTGAGGTGCAACCACAGCGCGAAGGGACGATAGTAGAATGGAAAGTTAATATCGGGCAAAAAGTCAGACAGGGTCAGGTATTGGCACGCCTTTCTGCTCCCCCTGCCACCCCCGAACTCACTCGAACTCTTGCAGAACAAGCCCAAAGTTTAACGAGGGCAAAGGCCACAGCCGAAGCCCAAGCTACTTATGTAGAAAAAAGCAAAGAACAGTTGGTAGCTTTACGGACCCAAATAGTAAACAGTGGCAAACAAGCGTCAGACAGTCTTTCTGACAATATCAATTCTGATAGGTCTAAATCATTGGCAACATTACAAGCGTCTCTCGATGCTTCACAGAGAGATATCCAAATCAAAACCCAATCGGTAAAAGACTACTCTGCTCAAGCCATCAGAAAAGTATTCCCGTTGTTTACGAATTATTCCGCTGATCCAATCACAGTCTACAAGCAGTATCCGCAGAATTCCTACTTTACTTTGCGGTACGGATTAGGAGAACAAAATGGCAACACCCAAACAGACTTCATGCGTGATCTTATAGAAACGGTAAAAGCTATCATAAACAACGATGAAGCGATTGGAGAAAAAACACTCAAATTTCTCCAAAGTGCTGATGCTGTTGTGGCTAATAGTTTTTGGGTTAACGGATCAACAGAAGGACTCATACCATTACGAGATGTTGTTTCTGATGAACGATCCGAACTCTCGGAAAAAATTACAGATCTAAGCGAGGCTAAAACTGAAATCTCAAAAATTGAAAGTGAGTTGGCGGCAAAGAAAACCGACTTTTCTCTTAGTGGAGCCAATTCTAGCAAAGAAACCGCCGAGAAGCTTAAGGACATTGATGAAAAGCTAATTGACCTCGATCGCCAATTACAATTAGCGCGCGCCGAAGCAGAGGGTGCCGGAGTCGCTTATTACACCATATCCAATGCGTTGACTGGTGGCTTAAGTATCACTGCTCCCAGAGCAGGGATCGTGTCGATAATCATGAAGAAGAACGGCGACTTTGTTAATCCCGGCACAGCAGTTGCATCGATAAATTCCGGCAATGAGAAAGATCGCATTGTGCGCTTTAGAATTCCGGGAAATATTACTCCGCCGAAAGCAGGAGAAACTCTTACGGTTATTCGTCCTGGCTTTCCAAAGGATGGCAAAAAAATAAAACTCGCAGGGATAGGTGTGTCTCTGGATAGCAACGGCTCTTTTTTGGCTGATGCAGATTTTGTTGAGCCGGTTGATTGGCCAGTACACGCTTCGGTTCGAGTATTAGCCTCGGCAGATCAAAGTGGTCAGGCACTGGTATCACTTTCTGCTGTTTGGTGGGATGACGACGGCCATCCTACTGTATGGCTCGTTACAGAAGAAAACAGAATCCGTCCTCAAGAAGTCAAAACCGGTCGAACACTTGGAGATAAAATCGAGATTTTAGAGGGCTTGGCTCAAGGAAGTCGAATTGTATCCAAGGCCACAAGCGATCTCGAGGCAGGGACTCAACTTGACCAGCTTTCCAGCACTACAGAAAATAAAACAGAAGAACAACCAGAGGGCGATGGTCATGGCCATGCGCATGACGAATAAGACATACCTATATGTTTAATAAAATCATTCAATGGACTCTAAAAAATAGAGTCGCCGTTCTCGCCATGGCTGGTTTGATAAGCATCCTCGGCATTTGGAGTTTATCGACCATGAAAGTGGATGTGCTACCAGACATTAATAAACCCACGGTAGCAGTATTTGCTGAAGCCGAAGGACTCGCACCCGAAGAAGTGGAGCGTTTAGTGCTCACTCCACTTGAATCTGCCGTATCAGGAGCTCCCGGCGTAGAACGTGTGCGAGGTACTGCTTCTTTCGGGTTGGCCATCGTCAATGCCGAATTTAGTTGGGGTAGTGATATCTTTCGCAATCGCCAAATAATTCAAGAGCGTATTTCACGCTTGCAACTCACGGAAGGCGTGAAGCCGGTACTTGGACCGGTCGGCTCAATCATGGGTGAGATTATGTGGGCGGGACTCACATCAGAAGATGGCAAGGTTGACGGAATGCAACTCCGAACACTTGCCGATTGGACGATCCGACCTGCGTTGCTACGAGTGCCCGGAGTCTCGGATGTAATTGTGCTTGGCGGAGATGTTCGGGAATGGCAGATAAATACCAATGCCGAGCAGATGCGTCGGTATGGTTTACGTATAGAAGATATTGCTGAAAATATCGGCACAGCCCTAAATAATAAAAGCGGTGGACTGCTGGTGCAGGGCGGTAAGGAGTATCCTTTACGTGTGCTTGTTGCTCCCGGTGACATCGCCGAATTACAAGATATAGCAATTGGTAATTTTGAAGGTAGGCCGATCAGACTAGCGGATGTTGCTGTTGTGCAAGAAGGCGCAAGTCCTGTTCGTGGAAGCGCGACTATCGACGGCAAACCGGGTGTCATTCTGCGCGTTGCCAAACAACCCGAAGCAGAAACATTAAGAGTGACCGAGGATGTCGATAAGGCCTTAGAGGCTCTCAATGCAACTATACCTGAAAGCGTAGAACTAAAAAATGACCTATTTCGTCAAGAGTGGTTTATTCATGCAGGCTTGAGCAATGTATTGGAGGCTCTGCGAGATGGAATAATCCTAGTGATCATAATCCTCATTCTGTTCTTAATGAATGTACGGATCACCCTTATTACATTGACCGCAATTCCTTTGAGCATCTTGGTGAGCGTCATTGTATTTCGCTTCTTCGATTTATCGGTGAATGTTATGACTCTTGGAGGACTAGCTGTCGCTATCGGCGAGCTCGTAGATGACGCCATTGTTGACGTGGAGAATGTCTCTAAGAGATTGAGAGAGTGGCGGCAAAAAGGTTCTACCGGTTCGTCGATTATAGAAGTGGTATTCAAAGCGTCGAGCGAGGTTCGTAATTCGATTGTCTATGCGACAGTCTTGGTGGCGGTGGTATTCTTACCGATTTTCTTCATTCCGGGCGTCGAAGGTCGCTTGCTTTCGTCCTTGGGAGCAGCATATCTCATTTCGCTAATTGCATCCCTTGTGGTCTCTCTTAGTGTAACTCCGGTACTGTCTTCTTATCTCCTGGCAAAGGGCTCAAGCAAAGGCCGTGAGGAAGAAACACGATTCGTTAAAGCCATTAAACGGAAGATCAGACCCATGATCCTTTGGAGTATTCATAACGTAAAGATTGTATTGGGTGGCACCGTAATAACTATGGTGATCGCAGGGGGTCTCTACTTTATGGCTGGCAAGGAAGGCATACCACCATTCAATGAAGGTTCGGCAACAATCTCCGTTGTCTTGCCCGTGGGTACTGATCTGAATACTTCAAACAAGTTTGCTTCTGAAGTTGAGGACGCCATGCGAAGCGTAGAGGGAGTCAGGCGAGTCAGTCACTTAACCGGGCGTGCTGGCGCAGATCCGCATGATAGTGGCGCCAACTCAAGTGAAATTCAGGTTGTGTTTGAACCGGGACTTGAAAGAGAATCCGAAGAGTTATTTAAAGAACTGCAAAAGGTGCTCGACACATTCCCGGGAGCAGACTATAGCTTGGGGCAACCGATCACTCACCGAGTTGAGGAACTGTTGTCTGGCGTCCGCGCACCAATTGTAATGAAAGTTTTTGGTGATGATTTAGTTACATTGCGACAAACAGCGGAACAGATACAAGCTGAACTTGCAAAACAGCCGGGCGTTAAAAACCCACAAGTGCAGAAGGAAGTCATGGTTCCGGAATTCCGTATTTATCCGGATAGAAATAGACTAGCGGAATATGGAGTATCCAGCGGTGAAGTTGCGGAAGAACTTGAACAAGGGTTGCTTGGAGAGAGAATCGGCCAGGTTCAACAAGGATCGGCACGTATTGATGTGGTTGCTCGTTACGATCTTACTTCTCGTGGCAATTCGGATGCTTTGCGCGATCTATCGCTACCGTTTAACGGCGCAGAATCCTTGGGAGGTGCGGCCGATATCAAGCTGGATGCCGGCCGCAATCGCTTCAGTCACGAAGGTGGTAAACGTATTCTTGTAGTCAGTGCCAACTATCAAGGTTCGGATATTGTGGGAGCAGTCGAAAACGTCAGAACAGTAATGAGTGCTAAAAAATTGCCGACTGGTCAAACAATATCCTATGAGGGGACATATAAAAGCCAAAAGGAGAATAGTAGAAGGTTGGCCATCCTATTCGGACTGGGGTTGCTCTTGATCTTCGGTATTCTCTATAAGGCATTCAAATCCATACCTTTGGTCTTGCAAATAATGCTTAATATCCCAACAGTGTTTATCGGTGGCATTATAGGAGTATGGCTCACTGGTGGTGTAATCAATCTGGCTCATTTAGTCGGCTTCATTTCTCTTGCCGGTATCGTCTCTAGAAATGGCATTATGTTACTTGGGCGATGTTTGCAACTTGTACGAAAAGAGCAACAGCCCTTTACTCCGGAAACCATCTTGCACGCAACTTTAGATAGAGTTGTCCCTGTTCTGATGACTTCTCTCGTTACTGCTCTCGCATTAATCCCGCTCATGCTTGCCGGTGGTGAACCAGGCAAGGAATTCCTTCATCCGCTTGCAGTTGTAATATTCGGCGGTCTAGTATCTTCAACGGCGATTTCGCTCTTCCTGACCCCGGCAGTTTTCTACCGGTTTGGCAAAAAAGCCGCCCTGCAATCAGAAGCGGACACTAGTGGATTCTAAATGATTGTCCACTTCTAGGTAAATACTGCCTAATTAACTTGTTAGCATTCTCCACACCACCCTTTTGCCACGAGGCAAAAGGGTGGCAGAAATATGTCTCAACACCGTACTCTTTTCGTATCTCTGTGTGTCTGGCACCCTCTCCACCATTGTCAAATGTCATGGTTTTGAACATCTCACCCGGCAGTGATTCAATTCTGGCTATCTCTCTACTCAGTATGGTATGCGCTCTGCGCATAGCCTTACCTATGTCCTGAAGGCTCATCTGGCTTCTAAGCCAATATTCTAATGTTTGTCTGTCGTAAAAGGTCAGGTCGTTTGACATATTTGCCACCTTTATGGGTAAAAGCATATTTTAGCATATATGTGGTGCTTCTAGATTAGATTACTGCCCTCCTATACACACTCTTGACAAATGTGTCAATATATATTATTATGGACATTAACCATAGACAGCAGGCGCTTCCTCAGAAGCTTAATTACCTGCCGAGGTGCAAAAAGGGTATAGCCCAAAAAAGTCGTTTTGCACTTATAGGTCTGTGGAAAAACACAGATTTTTTTTAATATAAAATATACCTTGGGTAAATATGCCTAAGTCAAAACAACAAAAACAAGAAGCTATCGTTTCTTTAGTTAATAACCTCAAACAAGCCAAGGGAGTAGTTTTCGCTAACTTCCAGGGTTTGACTGTGGCTCAAACTGAAGATTTGCGAGGCCAATGTTTTAAAGAGAATGTGGACATGTTTGTAGCTAAAAAAACTTTGGTGAAGCGTGCTTTTGATGAAGCAGGTTTGACCATTACTGATCCTCAAAATTTTGAGGGTGGTGTAGCTACTTTTACTTGTAACGCCGATGAAATTGTTCCAGCTAAAATAGTATCAACTTTTGCTAAAAAGCATGAAGTAGTCTCTGTTTTTGGTGGTATTTTAGAAGGCAAATTCATCGATGCAGTCATAGTAAAAAAATTGGCCGCATTGCCGGGCAAACAAGAATTATTGGGCAAAATGGTGGGGTCGCTCAACGCGCCTATCTCCGGTTTTGTGCGAGTCTTGGCCGGTAACTTGCGTGGGTTAGTCCAGGTGCTCAACGCATACAAAGAATCAAAAGTCTAATTATTCATCCGTCATTCCCGTGAAAACGGGAATCTAGATTTAATGAACTGGATCCCCGCCTGCGCAGGGATGACAATTAAACAATCAAATATGTCAGAAGAGAAAAAAGATGTAGTGGTTCCGGAGAAGTTTAAATCTCTCGTAGAAACCATCGAAAAGTTATCTGTTTTGGATTTGGCAGAGTTGGTAAAAGTTTTGGAAGATAAATTTGGTGTTTCTGCTGCTGCCCCAGCCATGATGATGGCCGGCCCGGCTACCGGAGGCGCAGCTGCTGTAGAAGAGAAAACTGAATTCAATGTTGAATTAACTGAAATCGGCGCCAACAAGATCAATGTGATCAAGGCCGTAAAAGAAATTACCGGTTTAGGTTTGGCTGAAGCCAAAGGTTTGGTAGATGCCACTCCTAAGGTAATCAAAGAAGCTGTAAAGAAGGATGATGCTGAAGCTATGAAAAAGAAGATTGAAGAAGCTGGTGGGAAAGTAACTTTGAAGTAATAAAAAACTTTAAAATAAAAAAGCTAGTAATATTACTAGCTTTTTTATTTGCGGATATTTAGAGGCCAATTTTGTATAGTTTGTTTTTATCAAGAACATAGCCAAGATGATCTGTTTCCTCAATTGACATGCCTATTGGCGATTGTAAAACTGTTCCGGTCAGTTGTTTGTTTAAACGGCCATCTTTTCCCAGGATAATTAATCTTTTTTGGACATTATCTAAAACATAAATATATTGTAAATCGCTATATGTCCAAATACTATTTATTTGCGCAAGCGCCGGATCAATCGCAGGCACATTAAATTCAATTTTTTTACCTGCGGTATATTTATCTATAGCGCCTAAGTTCGTTGCCATATAAACATCCCCGTCGATGGTAATATCGATCGGATTTTCTATTTTACTACTGTCTTTTATCCAAACTTTGCCGGTAGAAAAACCACTCTTAATATTATCATGCTTGTAAATTTGGCTATTGCCGGAATCTGCCGTGTATAATTTTCGATTATAAATAACCATTCCTGTAATATTAGTATTGTCGTTAGGGTAGGTAATTTCAATAGTTTTTATACTATCATCAGCAGGGTCATATTGTAATAGTTTATTTTTATTATAGATAAAAATTGCATAATCATTTTCTTTTGGTACGGCCTTGGCGGTAAAACCTGAGGTGTTTATTCCGGTGGCAATTGTTTTGGATGTTTTTGTCAGCATGTCATAAACATATAGATTTTGGCTGTCTTTACTATATGCAATTATTTTATTGCTTATTTTTGCAAGTCCCGTCATCGGAGTTGTGATGCCGGACCAATCAAAAATTAGCTCAGGATTAATTTTTACTTCTTTTTTTACTCGCAAAGCAAGCGCGTCAATTTGTTTTTGTAGCTCTATACAAGCAGATTGATGTGTCTCTGTGATACAATCCGCGCTCGCTAAAATATTCTTAACTTCCATGATTTCAGTGGATGCTTTGGCTTCATTATTATAAATTAAATAACTCTCTGCCGAATCTTTTTTTTCTTTAATAATTTTTATTTGATCCGTAAATTTTTGATCTTCAGCTGTTTTGGTTTTTTTGGCATTCACATACCAAATACTGGAGACGAAGGTTATAACTAATATTATCGAAATTAGAAACAAAATTTTAGTCAGCAATGGTAAGTTTTTAAAATGGTCTTTGTATGTTTTCCGGTTTTGCCCCCATTCCGACAAAATAATTCGTCTTTTTCCTTTTAGGTTAGTAACCAAAAAGAATATGGCGGTAATAAAATTTATAACCACCAAGGCGATTTTCCATAATATACCAAATATCCAAATGAGTGCTTGACCAACATATTTTGCTCCCTGCCAAATAAATCGTAACGTAGTAGCTATGAGATGGCGGTAGTTGATTCCTTCGCCTTGAGAAACATAGAGTGGGTGATGTGGGCGAAGATGTGTACTGCCAATTTGTGCCGGGATGCCCCTTTTAACTTCCTTGATGTTATTTTCATCAATTTTGTCGATAAGATGAGGTGTTTGACGGACGAGAGATTGAAATTTTTTATTGAATTTACTAATTACCGATGGCGCTAAAGTGTTGGCGGTGTTTTGTTCGGTCACATACAAATGATCTAAAGATCTAGCCGAACCACTGCTGTGAATCGGCCTTACTCGCCGATCGACTGGATTTTCTTGAGTTTCAATAACTTGCATAATCAGACCGCCGTATGAGCAGTCGTTTCTTAGCCCACCAAGAGCATGTTCCAGGTGTTCGGCGCTTTGTTTGGATGTTCTTGATGTTATTAATTTTTGTAATCGATCGTAGTTAAAATAATCAGTAACCCTTGGAGATGAAAAGAATAGGAAGTCATTAGGGCTGATTTTACCTTCTACAATTTGAGAAAAAATTTGTACCACTTCATCATCTCTATTTTCATTTTCAGCTAGATCCATTTTGTCGTATGTGCCTTCCTTATTTTGATAGAATAACACGATCCGTGGCTCTCCGTGAAAAGAAAAGACAACTTTCATCTCAGATATTATGCCAACTACACAATCTAGTTGGTATTTTTCATTTTCAATTAAAGAAAAATTTTCTTGATTAATTTTTTCCAATATCATCTCCAAAGGATGTTTGCCGCCTTGTCCGTTAAATTCGTAGTATTTTTGTTCAATCTCATCAATGATATTTTGGATTTTCATTATATATTGATTGTCGGCGTGCCCTATTTCACAAATAGCAAAAAAATATCCCTTGGCTTCCTCCTCGACGGTGGATGGTTCGGTGATATGCAATAAGACGTGCGACTTTTCTTGATTGCCACCTTCTACAAAAAATTCATTTAATTGCAATATTTTATCCATATTCTATCAAAAAAACCTCCAAGCCATAAACTTAGTTTGACCGTAATATCTTTGACTTTTAAGCATATAATTATTATACTATAGTTAATCTTAAAACTCAAATATTCATCCTGTGGTTTTGAGTAATAAGTTTTGTTTTTTGAAGTTATATTGTATGCTTGAACAACTTTTTGGTTCAAAGACCAGATTAAAGCTTTTGTATTTATTTTTTCGTACTGAGGACCGTTCATATTTTGTGCGAGAATTGGCCAGATTGGCTGAAACGCAACTAAATGCGGTCAGACGAGAATTAAGCAATTTGTCTGAGTTGGGAATCATTAGCCAAGTATCTGCTGATTCTAAAAAGATGGATGAGCTTGGTACTGAACGTTCTAAATATTTTAAATTAAATACCGGTTGTTTGTTGTATTCGGAATTGAAGGCATTGTTATCGCAGGCTCAGGTTTTGGAAGAACAAAAATTGGTAGAAGCTCTCAAAACTAAGGCTGGTGATATAAAATTGATGTTGCTGACCGGTATTTTTACGGGAACAGAAGATGCTCCTACGGATATTCTGATGGTGGGCGAACTCAAACCTATGGCTACTTCCAAATTGATTAAGGAGTTTGAAAAAGTAATGGGCAAACCGATCAGATATACAGTGATGGACATGAAGGAATATAAAGAGCGTAATGAGATCGGTGATCGTTTTCTTTATAATATTTTTGAATGTAAACATTTGAAAGCTGTGGATCTCATCAACCTATAGTTAATCTTATTTATGTATATTTTGATAGACAACACAAATGATGGGGAGGTTATTTTTTTTAGTGTTTTGGACACCAAATTAGTTCAGGGTAATTTTACAACAAGTAAGACTGATACTTTGTTATTGAGACTTGAACAATGGTTAAAAAAAGTAAATAAGAATAAGCTGGATATCCGGGGATTGGGAGTGGTGGTGGGTAAAGGAAGATTTACGACTACTAGAGTGGCAACTACAACTGCAAATGCATTAGGTTTTGCATTGAATGTTCCGGTAGTTGGTTTGGCTGATTCGGATTTTGACTCTTTTGTGGATAAAATCAAGCAAACTTCTGTAGGGCAATATATCAGTGCTAAGTATAGTGGAGAAGCGCATATTGGGGGAAAAAAATAAAATTATGTTATTGTCCGATTATCATCGTTACCGCTTGTATGAAATTTTGCCCGGTTTAAGTATCTGGCTTACTTTGATTATTAGTGTAGTGTTATCATTTGTGAGACCTTTGTGGATGATATACGCTATCATCGTATTTGATATTTATTGGGTGCTCAGAGTTTCGTATTTCTCTTTTTACATGATGTTGTCGTGGAGGCGTTTTTATAAGGCAGTGCGAACTGATTGGCAGAAGAAATTGGTAAGTGAATTTCCTCGTTGGGTCTTAAATAAAAATGTTGTTTTTTTACCTTTTTATAATGAAGGGTGGGATGTTGTTGATGCTACCTTGTCCGCGTTGTCGGTATCTTCATATCCGGCCGACAAGATTTATGTTGTGATTTCCGGTGAGGGACGAAGATCCGCAAAATGGTTGGCCGTGCAAGAAAAAATTAAGGATAAATATGTTAATCGATTCGCGGATCTTATTTTTTATACTCACCCGGATGGCCTGCCCGATGAATTGCCCGGTAAGGGTTCAAATATTCATTATGCGGAATTTGAGTTCAAAAAATATGCTGATGAACGAGGTTGGAATTATGACAATATTATCATGTCGGTTTTTGATATTGATACTGTTGTACATCCGGAATATTTTAGCCATCTCACTTATATATATTGGCGCAATCCGCATCCAACCAGAAGTTCTTATCAGCCCGTAACTTTGTATAATAATAATATTTGGGAATCTCCATCAATTTTGCGTTTGATGGCTTTTGGAACGAGTTTTTGGATGCTTTTCAGTTTGGGTCGTTTGGATAGTTTGGTTACTTTTTCTTCACATAGTATGAGTTTTCGCGCGGCAATGAACTGCGGAGGGCACGCTAAAGATATTGTAAGTGAAGATTCGCGTATATTTTTCCAATGCTGGCTCGCGCATGGCGGAGATTATGATGTGACGCCTTTGTATATACCGGTTTCAATGGATACAGTGCGTGATGATAGTTGGTGGAAAAGTTTGAAAAATTTGTATCTTCAACAAAGACGCTGGGCCTGGGGTACAGAAAATATTCCTTATTTACTTTGGAATTTTGGCAAGCATCCGGAAATTCCATTGATTAAGAAAGTTGTGATTTTATTTCATGAGTGGGAAGGAAAGTGGAGTTGGGCGGTGGTGGCTATACTAATTACTATTTTGGGGAGATTGCCCGCGCAGTTTGCAAGTGATGCTGTACGTCAAAGCGCTTTGTTTTTTTATACCCCCCATGTTTTAGAGACTCTAATGCAATTGGCCACGCTCGGCCTTTTTCTGTCGGCGATTATGGGTGTGTTGATTTTGCCTCCTCGTCCCGATCAGCATCCGCGCTATCGCTACTTATATCTTATCTTGCAGTGGTTATTGGTGCCGATTTCTTTAGTACTTTTTTCCTCATTGCCGTGTATTGATGCTGTTACTCATCTGATGTTTGGCAAATATTTAGGATTTAATGTGTCCACTAAAAAACGTTCTTAAAAAATATATGCGTAAATTATTATTAGCATTTTTTTTATTAGCTTCTGCCGGAGTGACGGTGGTTGTTTTGTGGATGTTTTTTAACGGCAATGAATTGAAAAAAATTGTTGTGAATGAAGTCAGTAAAAAAATTACTCAAAGTACGGCTGAGGCTAATTTGCTACAGTCGGTCTTGGGCTTTGATCGTTCTCATACATATTTATTTTTATTTCTTAACAATACGGAATTGCGTCCGGCAGGTGGGTTTGTCGGATCTTACGCAGTAGTAAGTGTAGGGCAGGGTATCCCGCGTTTAATCAAAGTTGAGGGTACGGAAATTTTAGACAATACAGCTCCTAATTTTATGTCCACGCCCCCCGATGCATTAAAAACCTATTTAGGAATTACAAAGTGGAGTTTTAGAGATAGCAATTGGAATCCTGATTTTGCGCTTTCCGGCGCAAAAGCTTTAGAGTTATACAAGAAGGAAAATGGTGTGGCCGCTAACGAGGTGGAGGGCGTAATCGGTTTTACTCCAACCGTTGTAGAAGATTTTTTACGCATTGTTGGGCCCATAGAAGTAAATGGCGAAGAGTTTAATGCTGATAATTTTACAGAAAAATTAGAGTATGAAGTGGAATATGGTTTTGCTAAACGTGGAATTACTTTTAGTGAACGCAAGAGAATGCTGGCCGATCTTACGGCTACGTTATTGTCAAAAATTAAAATAGATCTCATTAAAAATAGTCCCGCATATTGGCAACTAGGTGAACGTTTGTTAAAAGAAAAACAAATTGTGGCTTATTCTCCCAATTCTGATTGGCAACAAATATTAACTTCGCGAGATTGGGCGGGGGAGATGAAAAAGGAAAATGGTGATTATTTATTGTGGGTTGATGCTAATTTGGGCGCCTTAAAAACTGATGTGGTTATTAAGAGATCATTGTCTTTGGATATTAATAAGAAAAATGATAATTATGAAGCGCGCGCTACGATGCGGTATGAGCACACAGGTAAGATGAATTGGCGTATTTCCAGGTATCGTACCTACAGTCGTATATTTGTGCCGTTAGGAAGTAAGATTGTAAGAGTTGAGGGAAAATATAAAAATTCCAAAGGTATTGATGGGGTTTTTGATCAGGGTGAAGAAAATGGGAGACAGTGGTTTGGCGCTTTTATCGCGGTAGAACCCGGTCAGACGGAAAAATTAGCATTTGTGTACACTTTGTCGTCACAAATAGCAAACCGGATCGCCGGAGGTGTCTATAGTTTACAGGTTCAAAAACAGATCGGAACTTTGATGCCACCTTTGGTGTTGAATATTGATTTTAATAAAAAGATTAATACGGCTACTCCCAATATAACATTAAAAAATAATGACAAACAATATAATTTTGTTACGGATTTAAGTCAAGATAGAACATTTAAATTAGAATTTGAAAGATAAGATTATGATATTTTTAAAGAAAGCCGGTATTGATCTGGGTACGAATAATGTACGAGTGCACGTACCGAAAAAAGGGATTATTATCAATGAACCAAGCGTAGTCGCTATTTCAAAGGATGATGGAAAAATTTTGGCAATTGGGTTGGAGGCAAAAGATATGTTGGGGCGCACCCCCGATAGTATTATCGCGGCACATCCACTCAAAGATGGTGTAATTGCGAATTACAACACTACTGAAGCCATGTTGCGTTATTTTATAAATAAAGCCTTGGGCGGTGTTCATCTTTTTCGTCCGGAAGTGATGGTGTCTGTGCCTGTGGGTATTACTTCCACTGAGCGAAGAGCGGTGATAGATGCTACGATTGCGGCTGGCGCGCGCGCGGCGTATATCATTAAGGCGCCGATTGTCGCCGCTATTGGCGCAGATATTCCTATTGGCGCCGCTTCGGGCCATATGGTGGTAGATGTCGGTGGTGGTACTGCTGAGATTGCCGTGATTTCTTTGGGTGGGATTGTTTCATGGGGTTCTGTGCGTATTGGCGGCAATAAATTTGATGAATCAATTGCCGAATATATCAGACATAAATATAATTTAGCAATCGGTGTGCATACAGCCGAAGAGCTGAAAATAAAAGTTGGGTCGGCCATGTTCTCATCGCAACGATTGGATTTTGATATTAAAGGCAGAGATATGGTTACCGGCCTGCCAAAAATTCTTAATATAGGTTCTGAAGATACTACTGAAGCTCTCCAGCATGATTTGCAAGTTTTGATCGACGCGATTAAAAGTGTTTTGCATGATACTCCTCCTGAATTGTCGGCGGATGTTATGGATAAAGGCATAATTTTAACCGGTGGTTCAGCTATGTTGCGTCATTTGGATGAATTGATTGTGCGTGAAACCGGCGTGCCTACATACGTTGCCGAGGAGCCATTGTTTTGTGCTGCCAAAGGTACAGGCATTGCCTTGGAAAATTTACAAAGTTATAAAAGAAGTATTTTGGCGACTAAATAAAAATTGTTAGCACCCTTCGACGAGTTGATGATATTTAACTTGTTATGATAGTTGGAATTGAGGCGGCTCACGCAAACAAAGATCATCGTACCGGAGTAGAGAATGTTTGTTTTGAGCTTATACAAAATTTAAAGAATGTTATACCTTCAAATGTTGAAGTAGTTTTGTATTCCAGTTCAAAACTCATCGATGGGCTAGAAAATTTACCAAATAATTGGAAAGTAAAAATATTAGCTTGGCCGCTTGGTAAATTATGGAGTCAGATTAGGCTTTCGCTCGAATTGTGGCTACATCCTCTAGATATTTTTATCGCCCCGGGGCAATTGATTCCTTTTTTTACTCCCAAAAAAACTGTAGCGATAGTTCACGATAGCGCTTTTAAAGTTTTTCCACACGCATATAATTTTTGGGGAAGACAATATCTTAAATGGATGAACAGAAGAGTGGTAAATTCCGCCGCTTTAATTATTACACCCTCACAATTCAGTAAAAATGAATTAATAAAATTTTATAGGATTGATGAAAAAAAGATTATCGTTGATCAATTGGGTTATGATAAAAATTTTTTCCGCCCATTAACAACGATAGAAAAAGAGCGCGTGCCAAGTATTCTAAAAAAATATAACATCAACAAGCCGTTTTTGCTCTCAATTAATCGTTTGGAACATAAGAAGAATACCAAGAGAATCGTGGAGGCGTTTAATATTTTAAAAAACGATCAAGATTTGCAATTAGTCTTGGTTGGAAAGCCAGGGGTTGGTTATACGGAAATTAAATCCGCTATTGAACAATCAAAATATAAAAAAGATATTTATGAATTGGGGTGGGTAGAAGAAGCTGATTTACCCTTCTTGTTAAGCGTTGCTGAGTTATTTTTAGTTCCTTCTATATATGAAGGCTTTGGAATTACGTTGTTGCAAGCGGCTGCTTGTGGTTGCCCGGTTGTGGCATCCGACACAACTTCATTGCCTGAAGTGGGAAGTGATGCTGTATTGTATGTTGATCCCGAGCACTCAGAAGATATCGCCAGAGGTTGTAATGAAATTTTGTCTGATAAGGCATTGAGAACAGGATTGATTAAAAAAGGCCTATTATTAGTGCAAGAATTTTCATGGCCGAAATTTACGCAGTTTTTTTGGAATGAAATTGTAAAGTTGCCATAATAGCTTGATTTTGGTATTATTAATGAAAGAATCATGATTATCGGACATGAAAAAATAGTTAATTTTTTTGACAGTGCCATTGCTAGTGGTAATTTGGCGCATGCCTATTGTTTCATAGGTGGTGATCAAATAGGCAAACGCGCCGTGGTCAAATATTTATCTGCTAAAATCTTGGGTGTTGATGAAAGTAAACTGGCTAATTATCCTGATTATTGTTATTTGGAAAGAGAAATAGATGAAAAAACAGATAAATTAAAGAAAAATATTTCCATCGTCCAAACTAGAAATTTGCGCTTACGTTTGGCTAATCATTCATGGTTGGGAGGCTATCAGGTGGCAGTGATTAACGAAGCTGAACTTTTAAATTCGGAATCAGCCAATGCACTTTTAAAAATTTTGGAAGAGCCGGGAGAGAAAAGTATTTTCTTTCTTCTGGCTGAAAATGAGCAAATGTTATTGCTGACTATTCGCTCGCGTTGTCAACAAGTTTATTTTGGCCTGGTAGAAGAAGAATTGATTTTCGAAGGATTGATTGAAAGAGGAATAGAAAATGATTCAGCGAAAAGGCTGGCTCATTTTGCTTGGGGTCGTCCGGGGCGAGCTATCTCAATGGCTGAAGATGCTGAATTAGAAAATCAATATGTAAATGAATTGCAACGTTGGCAGAAGATTATCGGCGCCCCAATGCATCTCAAATGGCAACAGTTAAACGATTTGTTCGCCGAAAAAGATGATACTGTACGACGACAGTTGCGATTACAAAAGATATTGGATATCTGGATTATGTTATGGCGG
>Ga0209541_10005888_pt1 | contig 21199 bp, 21 predicted proteins | sample RifCSPlowO2_01_FD_184027 | JGI IMG/M metagenome (GOLD analysis project Ga0209541, IMG submission 184027) | Groundwater microbial communities from Rifle, Colorado - Rifle CSP2_plank lowO2_0.1 (SPAdes) (version 2) | ecosystem: Environmental > Aquatic > Deep subsurface > Groundwater | place... | reverse complement strand
ATGGTCATACGACCACGGTAACCTATTTATGAGCTATCCACTCCTTTCTTGGTAACAGTTTTAATGAGCTAGAACGTAGTATAGCAAAAACACCTCTTTTATTGTAAAATAGTAAGATATGGCGGACTTACCAGAAATACCCCAAATACCTCAGAATAAAGAGATTACTTATCTTGGGCTTAGCACTTATCGGGACAAGAATCAGCTTTTTGGCATCAAGCGCAAAGACAGGCGCCAGCATGTTTATATTCTAGGGAAATCCGGTACCGGTAAATCCGTGCTGATGTTCAACATGATTATCCAGAACATCAAAAATGGCGATGGAGTTTGTATGGTGGATCCGCACGGGGAAAATGTAGAAGCTGTGCTCTCGGCTATCCCGCCGGAACGCGTCAAAGATGTGGTGTATTTCAATCCGGCCGACGCTGATCATCATATCGGTTTTAATGTTTTAGAGTTGATTGATCCGCAATACAAGCACTTAGTGGCTTCGGGACTGATGGGTATTTTTACGAAAATCTGGGCGAATGCGTGGAGCGCTCGAATGGAATATATTTTGAATAATGCGATTCTGGCTTTACTCGATACACCAGGGACAACTCTTTTAGGTATTCCGCGCATGCTGGTGGACAAAGACTATCGCCAGAAAATAATTTCTAATTTAAAAGATCCGGTCATCAAAGCTTTCTGGGTACATGAATATGAAGCCTGGCAGGATAAATTCAGAAATGAAGCAATTGCGCCGATTCAAAACAAGGTTGGACAGTTTTTATCTACTTCCATCATCCGCAACGTCGTCGGCCAATCCAAGAGTACGATCAATATCTTCGACATGATGAATGATAGCAAGATTTTCTTGGTGAATGTCTCCAAAGGGCGCATCGGTGAGGACAATTCCTCGCTTCTCGGAGGTATGATCATCACCAAGATCCAGCTCGCGGCTATGGAGCGTGTGCGTATTCCGGAAGAATCCCGCAAAGATTTTTATTTATATGTCGACGAATTTCAAAATTTCGTGACGGACGCTTTCGCTGGCATTTTGTCCGAAGCTCGAAAATATAGATTAAACTTGACCGTGGCGCACCAATATACAGCCCAGCTGGTATCCGATAAAAGTTCGGCGGTGCGGGACGCGGTGTTTGGCAACGTCGGAACGATGATCGTTTTCCGGGTGGGTTCGGATGACGCAGAATTTTTGGAGTCAGAATTTGATCCGGAATTTACGCCACAGGATATCGTGAACTTGCCGAACTATAAGGTTTATATGAAATTAATGATTGACGGCGTGACTTCCCGTCCTTTTTCGGCTCGAACTTTGCCACCCTTGGCCAAAGGAGGGGATAAAAAGATCGAAGAAGAAGTGATTCGATCATCGCGTTCTCTTTATTGTCGAAGCAAAGAGGTGGTGGAGAGGGAGATCAACGATTGGAGTGGAATGACTCTCGGTAATGATACGGATAGCGGGAGCGGAGCATTGGAAAAATTTCCGGCGATCTGTTCCAACTGCAAGAAAGAAACGACGGTGCCTTTCAAACCGGAGCCTGGACGTCCGGTTTACTGCAAAGATTGTATCGCCAGGATAAAATCAGGTGAAATAAAAGTCACCAAGGGTTCGGAAAATCAAATTAAACATGATGAAACCACATTTTTTAAACCACTGGCTGATCTTGGCATAGAATTTGAGCACAAAGACAGGGGTCATGTGGAAGAAGAAAACAGGCACCCCGAGAGAGTCGACAGCCATGTCAAAGCCCCTGCTTCTATGGTCAAAAAACCTGGTATCTTAGGAGCTATCAAAAAAGTTTTTGTTCATCCCTCTAGACCAAAGCCTCCATCGAGTCCTCTGAAACCTGCCCGACTTGGTGGGGAAAATGTAGCCTTGCGAGAGGCTTTGAGTAAGATAAAAGAACCTCAGCCACAACCGGTCTCTCTCGATGCACTCAAAGATAAAAAATCTGCGCTTCCCAAGGACCGTGCCGCGAGCGTTTTGGATATGACCAAGTTGAAAGATTTAATCTCATCTAAAACGGCTTCTCCTGTACCGTCAACTGTTCCTACTCCTCCAGTTTTTCCAATTGCTTCCACTCCTACACCGCCACCGGTTCAACCCGCTCCACCCGCTTCCGCTCAAAGCGGGAGCGCGGCAAAGAAAGAAGTCCCCGAAGACGTGCTTCGCAAGATTTTGGAATAGCATGTCATTCTAACATTCTATAGAATATTGAAATGAATCAAGAAACTAAAAATTGTAAAAAATGTAAACAGGAATTTATTTTAGAAAAAGACGATCTTTTATTTTACGAAAAGATGAAAGTGCCAGTGCCAAAAATATGCCCTCCGTGCCGTTTCAAAATGCGGGTGACTTTTCGCAATGAGCGGACTTTATACAAGCGAACTTGCGGTTTATGTAATCGTTCTATTATTACGATGTATAATCCAAATTCTCCATACACTGTGTATTGCAATAATTGCTGGATTTCTGATAAATGGGATCCGTATTCATATGCTCAGGATTATGATCCTTCCCGACCATTTTTTGAACAACTTAATGAACTTATTATAAAAGTTCCCAAGTCCGCTACTTATAGCAGTGTGTCCACAGGTGTAAATATAAATAGCGAATATGCAAATTTTGCCGGAGGCAATAAAGATGGATATTTGATTTTTAATTCCGGTCCGGGTAATGAAAATTGCGCTTATTCGCGCGGCATTATCGACAGTCGGGATATTTTTGATGCTTATTACGGCAACATAATTGAAAATTGCTATGAATGCATCAATGTTCACAAAAGTAATGGCATAATTTGGGGGCAAAATATATCCGACTGCATAGATTCGCGCTTTGTTTTGAATTGTTCGGGTTGCACGAATTGTTTTGGTTGTGTGAATTTGCGTCACAAATCTTATCATTTTTTTAATGAACCACTGCCGAGGGAGGAATGGTTGAAGCGAGTAAGCGAGATTTCGGGCAGTTTCTCTAAAACCGAAGAAATGAAAAAGAAATTTTTGGAATTTTCACAAAAATTTCCACATCGGGCCAATAATAATTTAAAAGTTAAAAATTGTTCCGGCGATTATATTTTTGAATCAAAAAATTGTTACCAATGTTTTGAAATTTCTTCCTGTGAAGATATACGGCATTCTTTTTCCGTAAAACGGGCTCATGATTGCGCGGATATGATCGGGCATTGCCGCCGTTCGGAGCTTTTATACAATGGAGTTGGAGTGGGAGCGAATGCCCGAAATGTGATTTGTTCTTGGTGGGTGGAAAGTTCGCAAGATGTAGAATATTCTTTTGCGACTCGCCGGAGTAATAATTGTGTCGGATGCGATGCCATTCAAAATGGAAGTTTTGTTATCTTAAACAAACGCTATGACAAAGAGAAATATCAAGAGATAAAAAATAAAATTATAGAAGAACTGAAAAGCAAAGATATTTACGGAGATTTTTTTCCAGCCGAACTTTCTTTTTTCGCTTACAATGAAACAATAGGACAGGATAATATGCCTCTCTCTAAAGAAGAAGCATTGGCGCAAGGTTTTCGATGGGAAGAGAACTTGCAAAAAACGAAGGGGAAGGGAACCATTAAGGCTGAAGATATTCCGGATCATATAAAAGATGTCCCAGATAGTATTCTTAACGAGATATTGACTTGTATAAAATGCTCCAGAAATTATCGCTTGATTCAGCGTGAACTTGAATTTTACAGGAAAATGAATATTCCAATTCCTCGAATTTGTTGGAGTTGCCGTTTTACTAGCCGTATAGTTCGTCGCGGACCGTATAAATTTTGGAATCGCCAGTGCGCCAAGTGCCAGAAAGAAATCACGACTAATTATTTCCCGGAGCGGAAAGAAGTGGTATATTGTCAGAAGTGTTATCAGCAAGAGGTGTACTGACCTCTCCCCAACCCCTCTCCTTATCAAGGAGAGGGGCGAAGGGGTGAGGTGAATAAAATGGAATACAAAAGTGAAAACAGAATATGCCAAAATTGTAAAAAAGATTTCGTTATCGAATCGGAAGACTTTAATTTTTACGAAAAAATCAAAGTCCCGCCGCCGACTTTTTGCCCGCTGTGCCGAGCGCAGAGGAGGGCGGCTTTTAGAAATGAGAGAAAGCTTTTCAAGGTGAAAGATGCCCTTTCTGAAGATGATATCTTTTCCTTGTATCCTGATGAAGGTGGAAATAAATCCACTACTGAAGCAGAGTGGTTTGGTGATAACTTTGATGCAATGATTTATGCCAAGAATTATGATTTTTCCAAGATATTTTTAAAACAATTATTTGAATTAAAAAAAGAAGTACCCGTTTTTTCTTTAAGAGTTGAATTTATGGTGAATAGTCCGTACAGCGCAAATGCAACGGCTTTGAAAAATTCTTACCTTTGTTTTAATTCCAATACTTCAGAAGACTGCATGTATGGCAACGCAATTGATTTCAGCAAAGATTGCATTGATAATTCCCATGTAAATCACTCAGAAAGATGTTATGAATGTTTTTGGTCACAAAATTGTTATCAATGTTATTTTTCGATAATTTGCGCTGATTCCTTTAATCTTTATTTTTGCCGAAGTTGCATCGGGTGTTCCAATTGTTTTGGATGCATGAGCTTGCGCAAGTCATCCTATTGTATTTTTAATAAGCAATACACTAAGGAAGAATACGAAAAGAGAATAGCTGAAATGAGGCTTGATACTACTTCTGGACTTTTAAAGGCTCGCCAAGAAGCGCGAGCTTTTTGGCTGACTAAGCCGGTAAAAAATCATCAGGGCTTAAAAAATTTGAGCTCGACTGGTTCTTATGTGACTAATTGCAAAAACGTGAATGACAGCTATCTTGTCCGAGATAGTGAAAATATGCGTTATTGCCAATATCTGCAAGTGCCTAAAAATAAAGATAATTACGACGTGACTAATTGGGGTGAAAATATTGAGTTGGGTTACGAATCGATAGACTCAGGCGATAATGCCTACAACAATAAATTTTTACGAAATTGCTGGCCAGCCTGCCGGAACAATGAATACAGCATGCACAACTTCAGTTCTTCGGACTGCTTTGGTTGTGTCGGACTTAGGAAAAAACAATATTGTATTTTAAATAAACAATACACAAAAGAAGAATATGAAAAACTAGTTCCGAAAATAAAAAAACATATGGATAAAATGCCCCTTATTGATTCACAAGGCCTTATTTATAAATATGGAGAGTTTTTTCCGATGGAATTTTCTTCTTTTGGATACAATAACACTACAGCTATCCAATATTTTCCGATGACCAAGCAAGAGGCCGAGGGGAAAAAATATCCTTGGATCGAAGTCGGCAGAGGGGAATATACTATCACTCAAAAAGCTTTCGAACTCCCAGATTCGATCAATGATGTCACCGACCAAATCTTGCAAGAAGTCATTGAGTGTGAAAATTGCAAGAATCCTTATCGCATTTTGGAAAACGAATTGATTTTTTTGCGTAAAGAAAAGATGCCGATTCCCAACCTGTGCAACGAATGCCGGCACGAGCGCCGAATAGCTGACAGATTGAGAATGCAGTTATATGATAGGTTTTGCATGTGTGCTGGAGTTGCCGATGAAACTAATACGTATACGAATACTGTTTCTCACGTTCATAAGGACTTGCCCTGCGGAGAGAAATTTAAAACCGGATATACTCCCGAGCGGCCAGAAATCGTTTATTGCGAGAAGTGTTATCAGCAGGAAGTGTATTGACCCTCTCCGCCGCCTCCCCCTTGCTAAGGGGGAGGTTGGGTAGGGGTCTTTAATATGTTAAAATAGTTCTATGCCCAAGCCGAATCGAGTGCAAATAATCAAATACGGACCGCCGCCGCCAGAATTGCCCGTTTTCGGCAAGGTCAAGCCAGAAGACGTGTCTTTCATCGGCCGGACGAACTATGTGGCATCGCTCGAAGAGAAGAAGTTTATTTTCGGCATTAAGCGCGTAGATCGTCGCCGGCATTTGTATATCATCGGAAAGTCCGGTGTCGGCAAGACGAAACTTTTAGAACTTCTAATTCGGCAGGATATTACCTATGGTCACGGACTTTGTCTTATTGATCCGCACGGCGATGTGGTTGAAACAATTTTGGATTATATCCCAAAAGAACGGATTGAAGATGTTTGCGTTATTGATCCGACGGATATAAATTTTCCAGCTTCTTTCAATCCGCTGGCCAATGTGGATCCGATGTTTAAGTTTCAGCTTACCCAGGGGCTGATTGAAGTCTTCCAGAAACAATTCGGAGCCAACTGGACGCCTCGTCTGGAGCATGTTTTTCGTTTTACTTGTCTAGCGCTTTTAGATTATCCTCATGCCACCATGCGCGGAATGATCTCAATGCTGACGGACAGAAATTATAGGCAGAAAGTGGTGGAATATATTACGGACGACATGGTGAAAAGATTTTTCGCTATCGAATTCGCCGACTGGTCGGAAAAATTTGACACGGACGCCATTATTCCGCTGGTGAACAAACTAGGGCAGTTTTTGTCCGACCCTCTTTTGCGCAATATTTTCGGCCAGAAAGAAAACAAGATTGATATAAGCAAACTCATGAATGAGGAAAAAATAATTCTGATTAACATTTCCAAGGGACGGCTGGGTGAAGAAAATTCTTCTTTTCTAGGTTCTATTTTTCTAACCAAGATAAAACAGGCTGGAATGGAGCGCGCCGCCATCCCGGAATCGGAGCGTAAAGATTTTTATTTGTATGTGGATGAGTTCCAAAATGTCGTTACCCAGACATTTGAAAATATTTTGTCGGAAGCCCGCAAATACGCTCTCAATCTAACTATCGCGCATCAATTCGTCGGTCAAATTATCCAACGAGTGCATCAAGCAGTGCTTGGAAATTGCGGAAGCATAATAACCTTTCGAGTGGGGGGTGAAGACGCGGTAAAAATGAAACCGGAATTCGCGCCTTTATTTGACGTGAAAGATATGATCAATCTTGCTATTACCGAATTTTACATAAAGATGACCATTGACGGCGAGTCCTATGATCCATTTTCGGCCGAGACTCTGCGGGTCCTCCCGCCGACCCACCGATCCTATCGAAAAGAAATTACTGATGCGTCTCACCACAAATATTCAATACCAAAAGATGCTGCAGCTAAGCTGATTGCCGAAGAAGAAGCGACGATCATCCGAAGCGCCGAAGAAAAAGCAATTATTGAAAGCAAGGCTAAAAGAAAAGAGACTGAAAAAAGTAAAAAAGAAGAAGGGGGTGGTGGTGAAGAACCCACCAACGCTGAAGGCTCTCCCGAGGCGAGGGAACCTGCCCGCAATGCTTCGCATAGCGATGCAGGCGGGGAAAAACCTAAAACTAAGGCTTCACAGGAGGCAGAGCCTATGATATAAATAAACTATGGCCAAAGACTATTACGAAACCTTGGGCGTAAATAAGGGCGCTTCGAAAGACGAGATTAAGAAGGCTTTTTATAAGCTGGCGCACAAATATCATCCCGACAAAAAGGAAGGTAACGAGGCGAAATTCAAACAGGTAAATGAGGCTTATCAGGTGCTCTCGGATGATGCTAAGCGTTCAAAATATGATCAATATGGTAGCGCCGACGCCCAAGGCTTTGGCGGCTCACAGTCTGGTTTTGAGGGTTTCGACTTTTCTGGAGCTCAAGGTTTCGGAAATGGCAGTACGGAATTTGATTTCGGAAACTTGAATGATATATTTAGCGATTTCTTTGGCGGAGGCGGGGGCAGAAGGGAACAGAGACGTGGCCGAGATATTTCGACCGAAGTGCAAATTTCTTTTGCTGATTCTATTTTCGGCACGAATAGAAAAATTTTAATTACTAAAACATCCAATTGTCTCACTTGTCATGGTTCTGGTGCCAAAGCAGGCTTCTCAATGGTTTCTTGCAAGACTTGCAACGGCCAAGGCCAGATTCGCGAATCCAAGAGAACGATTTTTGGAAATATAGCTAGTACCAAAGTGTGCGAAGTTTGTTTGGGAACAGGTGAAGTGCCGAAAGAAATTTGTGAGACATGCAAAGGCAAAGGAGTTTTGCGTAGAGAAGAAGAAGTTTCGATAAATATTCCTACTGGTATCCGCGACGGCGAGATGATCCGGATGACGGGCTATGGTGAAGCGGTTTCAAAAGGAACGACTGGTGATCTTTATATAAAAATAAATGTAGCGCCACATGCTGTGTTCAAACGCGATGGCAATGATCTCGTGATGAATTTGAATTTAAAACTTTCAGATGCGCTTTTAGGAACCAAGTATCCAATCCAAACTCTAGATGGAGAAATTGAAGTTACCATTCCAGAAGGTGTGGGTATAAATGAAACTCTTCGAGTGCGTGGCAAGGGCGTGCCCACTGGGAAAAATAAACGTGGTGACCTCTTGATCAAACTTAACATTAAATTGCCGTCAAAAATCTCACGCAAATCTCGCGAGCTCATCGAACAGCTCCAAAAAGAGGGGATCTAGTACTATATGCTTCCTGAAAATATTGCCTATATTACAATTTTCATCACTATTGCTGGATATTTTTTCTATTTCAAAAATATTTTGTATGGGCAGACCAAACCAAATTTAGTTTCTTGGTTTCTTTGGATGTTGGGTCCATTTATCGGCGTATTTTTCCAACTAAAGGCTGGCGCAGGACTTTCTGTAATTCCCGTTTTTCTAGCAGGGTTTGGTCCTTTAGTGGTAATAGTTATTTCTCTATTAAGAAAAAATTCTATTTGGAAAATAGGTAAGCTGGATATTATTTGTGGGATACTTGCCCTGCTCGCTTTAGTATTTTATGTATTTACTCATAACTTGGGTATCTCAATCCTTTTTGCTATCTTGAGTGACGGTTTGGCAGCTATACCCACGCTTACAAAATCTTGGAAATTTCCAGAAACAGAAACAGCGTCTGTTTATGCAGTGGGTATTATTAATAATATTTTAGGTTTATTAATTATAAAAAATTGGGTCTTCACTATATATTCTTTCGGTATTTATTTTATATTAATAAACACAGCGATAGTGTTTTGCATATACCACAAGAAAATTTTTAAGGTATAATAAAATTATTAATTAAAATTTATAATGGGATGGCCACAATAGAAGATTTTGAAAAATTAGATATTAGGGTAGGAAAGATAATTCAGGTGGATGATTATCCGGAAGCCAGAAAACCGGGATATAAACTCCGAATAGATTTCGGTCCAGAAATCGGGATTAAAAATTCTTTTTCGCAAATTATGGCTCTGTATAGCAAAGAAGATTTGCTGGAGAAAATGGTTTTAGGTGTAGTGAATTTTCCAGTTCGAAAAGTAGGCCCGTACGAATCAGAAGTGCTGACTCTAGGCGTTACAGATGCGGAGGGAAAAGTTATATTAATTATACCGGACAAACCTAGTGCTGTGTTGGGAGGGAGGTTGAGGTAATTGTGCAAAAAATCGGGTTTGGTATAATAAACTTATGAAAAAGGAGGCCAAAAACCAAAAGATGACAATAGATAAACTTGCTGTTTTGATGCAGGATGGTTTCAGTAGTGTTAAAAAGAAAATTAGCAGTGTTGATAAGAAAACTGACAATGTTATAGATTTGGTTGATAAATTGGCCGTTTCTACGTTAGAAAATTTTGAGCGTATTGAATCGAAAATGGCAACTAAAGAAGATTTGAAAACGCAACGAGAAGTAACGCAAATAATGCTAAAAGAAATTAATGCAATACATGCAGATACTAAATCTTTTAGAGATAATATTTCTACTTTATATACTGATCATTTAGCTTATGACAGAAAAATAGATAATCTAACTGTGCGTGTAGAAAAACTCGAAATAAAAAAGTAGAAAGAAATATTTGAGGTCGATTTATTAAATTTAAAAATATCATTTATTATGTCAATGGAAAGTCCACAACCAAAACCTGTATTAGAAGGTAGAGAGCAAGAAATGTTTAACGATCCAGAATATAAGAGACTTCTGCAAGAAAGGAGCTTGACCTATCTTACAAAAAAAGATCCTAAATGGTTTTATTCTCTATATTCTGGTAAGGTTTCCGAACAAGGATACTTGCTAGACAAAAATGGAAAGGAAACAAACGTTTTACCAAGTCAATCTATTACAGAAGGTCTTAAAGAAGTAACTGAGGCTGCAAAAAGATCATGGGAATTTAAAAAATCTCACGGTGTATCTCCAAAATAGTTACTAAATCTTCGAAATTTTTTGTCCGTCTGCTGTATCCTTCACTTCATACCCCAGCGAATTAATTTCTTTGCGTAGTTCGTCGGATTTTTTGAAGTCTTTATTTTGGCGGGCTTTGTCGCGAGCTTCGGCAAGTTTGGCAACTTCTTCTGGAATTTTTTCTGTTTTCAGGTCTGCAAACCCAAGCCCCAGAACTTTATCAAAGTCTAAAACCGTGGCCTTTTTGTCAGCGTTAGAAATACTTTCGTCTTTAAATATATCCCAGAGTAAAGTCAAAGCTCTCGGCGTATCCAGATCATCCCCGATGAATTCTTTGAATTTATGCTGGTATTCTTTGCTTACTTTCCCTATCTCTGCGCCAAGCTCATTATAGAGGTTAAAAAGGCGTTTTAGGGCTATTTCCGCGCCTTCCAAGGCCTCCCAGACGAAGTTTACTCGGGTGCGGTAGTTTGCCATTAAGAGCCAGAATCTATAGGCTACGGGGTCTATACCTTTATCCGAAAGGTCTCGTAAAGTGTAAAAATTTTTCTCGGATTTAGCCATTTTTTTATGATCTACCAGCACCCATTCATTGTGTAGCCAATATTTTACAAAAGGTTTGCCGGTCGCGCCTTCGGACTGCGCTATTTCATTTTCATGATGCGGAAAAATATTATCCACGCCGCCGGTGTGAATGTCGATCTGCTCGCCGAGATTTGCCATAGACATAGCCGAACATTCGATATGCCAGCCGGGCCTGCCTTTACCTAACTCTGTTTCCCAGAAATTTTTTCCATCTTTTTCGTCCCAAGCTTTCCAAAGCGCAAAATCTTGAGCATTGTCCTTGTCGTATTCGTCAGATTTGATTCTGCCTGAAGCATTTTCTTTCTGATTTTCTAAAACTAGTCCGGAAAGCTTGCCGTAACTTTTAAATTTCTTGATATCAAAGTAGATACTGCCATCGTCGCTTTTGTAGGCCAATTTATTTTTCAAAAGTTTTTGGATGATCTCCACCATCTGGTCGATATAATCTGTCGCCTTGGTAAATTTAGTCGGATTTTCAATATTGAGCGATTTTATATCTTTGAAAAATTCTTCAGCGAAAAATTCCGTAAATTCTTTCAGAGTTTTTCCTTCTTTTTGTGAATCTCGGATAGTCTTGTCATCAATATCGGTCAGATTCATTATGTGATTGACTTTGTATCCCCCATACTCCAAAACTCTTTTTAAAGTGTCGGCAAAAATATAAGCCCGATAATTGCCGATGTGCGGATAATTGTAAACGGTCGGCCCGCAGGTATACATCAAAACTTCCTTTTTGTCCATAGGAAAGAAATCCTCTTTTTTCCTGGTTAAGGTATTATACAGTGATATTTTTTTGCTTGAAGTCATATGGTTTGCTTGAATTCATTTCTGTATATTGAAATGAGGGTGTACAAAAAACTGACGGTTAGGGGTCCCATCAAAATACCGACTGGGCCTAAGAGGGAAATTCCGCCAAGAACTGAAAAGAGAATTAACAAGGAAGATATCTTTATTTTTTTACTGACAATAACTGGGCCCAAGAGATTATCGATCGTTCCCACCATCAGAATTGCCCATATTAGGAGGCCAATGGCCGATGCAGTATGTCCTTCTATAAACAGAAAAATAACTGCGGGAATTGAAATCAGAGAAGTTCCCAGCGTTGGAATTAGCGAGGTAATAGCAGCCACCACACCCCAAAGGGCGCTGTTTGGAACACCGAAAATCCACAACCCGAGTCCGAGCATTACACCCTGTATGAGAGCTATGAAAAGAGAACCTTTTATTACCCCATTTACGGCTTGCGCTAGCCTCCCGATTATTTTTTCGTCTTCCGCGTCTCCGAGCGGGCTGATTAGGATAATAGCTTTTCTCCATTGAGCTCCGTCCTTCAAGCAATAGAAAATAATTAAAAGTATGAGTATAAAAGAGAAAAAGGCGGAAATAGTGGTAGTAAAGATACTTGCTATATTGCTTGAAAGATAAGAAACAAAATCCCTTGTTTTTTTATTAATATCAAAAACTACGCCAGTAGGCAGTATTGTGTTTACTTTGGCTTCGATTGAATCCATAAGCGGGCCAGTATTTCCATTTATGACTTTGTGGTAAACATCCTGGCTTTGGTTGAAAACTATTGTCCCGATGCCCAAAATTGGTCCACAAAGCACTATGATAAAAAGAAGCAAAGTGACAAATGCCGACAACCAATTTGGAAAGTGTTTTTTTAAAAACCATTCATACACTGGATAAAGAACGACAGAAAAAGAAATCCCAAGCACTAGCACTATCCAAAACGGCCGGAAAATGAAAAAGGTGAAAACCAGGGTTGCGAGCAGCAACCCAAAGAAGAAATATTTTTCAATTGTTTTTGTATGCATATAAAAGGATTATAGCAGAAGCTATGCTCCGTACCAAGCGCGAGGTGACCAGTGTTGCTTTTTTGTGAAATTTCCTATAAGATGAAAGCCATATGAAAAAAGGGGAATTTGCTGTAATCCAAACCGGCGGAAAACAATATAAAGTCTCTAGCGGAGACTTTCTTTCGATTGAGAAAATCAATAAAGACAAGGGTGAATATAAAAAAGGGGATAACCTTTATTTTGACAAAGTATTGCTAATAGACGATGGTGCAAATACTACAATCGGAACTCCATACATCGCCGGCGCAAAAGTTGATGCGGAAATTGTTGAAATAGGCCGTACCAGAAAGATTCTAATAGTAAAATACAAACAAAAATCCCGCTATCTGCGTCGCAACGGCCACCGCCAGCCATTTTTCAAGGTAAAAATAACGGGGATAAAATAAAAAAATGAAATTTTATAAGACACAAAATATGATGGCAATGATGATGAAAAACCCAATAGTTCGGGGCTACTTGTTGCGTTGTATAAAATAAAATTTTTTAAAAATAAAACTCAAAAAACAGCCCCGAACGGGCTGTTTTTTGTTCTTTGAAAATTTTACCTAAGTTAATTTCCTCCGTTGTTGATGAGGTGAACATATTGGGCATATAGTTTTGTACCTAATATGTTCGCCTCACTCATCCATCATGACGGAAGTCTGGCAGACTACTTGCCCGAGTATTGTCGGGTATCGGTGTTAATAAAGTAAAGATAAGTTATGAAAAAAAGAATATTCAGAGGATTCACCTTGGCAGTCATAAATGATTGTCGAGATGCACACGCGGTAAAAAGGCAGGAAAGTAGATTGCATGCCTCGTTGATGAAGGTGGGGATTATCGCCCCAATAACCTTTGTCGGCGTGGAGCATGATTTCGAGGCAGCCTTCAATCTTATAGACCAGATGGATGCAATTGGAGGAGAATGTCCTGGTGGCATAGCTACCAACGTTGCTCGCAGAAATGGAGATGCGCATAAATATGACAATGGCACTAAATTCTGTTGTTTCCAGTACAAAAAAATTTGGAACATCGCAACTATTGAGGGAGTTACGCTCTCATTGGTGAAGAAACTTCACCTCGTCGAGTCACTGTTCGTCATCCACATGGATCATGCAGTTGCATCCATGGTTCAAGACGGGTTCATTCCAGATTCGAGTGCATCTGAAATAGTTAACAGTCAATTCAGAAGTTTTGACTTCTCACCGCGTGCTTTAGCATATGTGTTGGGCGGAAAAAAATTGTGCTGTACAGAGTTGCCGATTCAAAGTATCGTGCCAGACTCCCAACCAATCATTGCAGTTATTGACTGCTTTGGAAATGGGAAAACGATGGTTCTCGCCAAAGAACTTAACTTGGTAAATGGTTCCGTGCAAACAAAATTCGGTAAGTTGTCATTTTACAAGCGGTTGGCCGATGTTCCAGATAACACTGCTGCGATAATTCAGGGGAGTTCTGGTCTCCCGGGTTTTCGTTTTGCTGAAATTGTTATTAATGGTGAAAGCGCCGCCGAAAAATTTGGATTTAAAATCGGCGACAGGATTTTTTGAAAGTTTTCGATATTCAAAAAATACGTTCAGTATCAACTGCGCGATAGGCTGAGAATCCTAATTAATTCTCAAAAGCCAATACACCCCGAAAGGAGGAAAAAATGTATTGGCTTTTTATTTATAACTATAAATATGTTATACTCAAATCTAGCTATCGCTAAAAATGAGTATTGAGGATAAGATTTTAAAATTATTATTTGAGCCAACGCATCGGTATAAGGGTATGCCAGTGAGTATGTTTGGTATACCTGCAATATTTCCATACAAGAAACAGTCTATAAACAATGCAATTTATAAATTAAATAAAAGCGGTTATTTATTGAAACAAAATGATTACATATCTTTACTTCCAAGGGGAAGAAAATATGTTGAAAATAAAAAAGTTAGGTTAGTAATATTTGATTCGCCATATAAAAAAGAATTATCAAAAAATTTAATTGTGATGTTTGATATTCCAGAAGTTAAAAAAGCGGAGAGAGAATGGTTTCGTTTCCACTTACGGCAATTCGGGTATGAAATGATCCAAAAGAGTGTTTGGGTCGGGCCGGCACCGCTTCCCAAAGATTTTTTGGATTATGTAAAAGAAATTAAACTTCGAGAATGTATAAAAACATTTAAGCTAGCCAAACCTTATAATACTCAAACTTAGCGATAGCAGAAATTGAGTATTGTGATTTTTTAATAAATCAAATTTTATTGCCTATTCTTTAGCGCATTTTTGAGAGTATCGTTGTCGGAATATTCGAGTTCGGTGCCGGTGGAAAGTCCTTTGCCGAGCGAGGAGATTTTGATGCCGGATTTTTCGGCTAGGTCTTTGATTTGTTCCCGGACATACAAATCGGTATGGTCGCCTTGCGGGTTTAAGGAAAAAGCTAAAATTATTTCTTTCAGCTCTTTACTATCTGATATTTTCTTTTTTAACTCCTCGATTCGCACCCGGCTTTTGGTATTTTTCTCCACAATAGGTACTAATCCGCCCAGAATAAAATATTTGCCATTATAGACTCGGCTCTTTTTTACGGATTCCAAATCGGAATCTTTTTCGACTACCAAGAGGGTAGAGGAGTCTATGTTTATACTTGCGCAGATATCACACACTTGCCCGTCCTTTGGTGGGGTTTTTCCTTTGTCCATGATGAAAAATCTAAAACATTCCCTGCACTGCGCCACTTCTTTTTTCAAATCTGAAAGCAACATGCTTAAGTTTTCTGTATATGTAGAATTCTTATACATCAAAAAATAAACAAAACGTCGAGCTTGTCGTTCACCAATCCCGGGGAATTCTTTAAAAACTTCTGATAGTTTATCTATGATATCCATATTTTAGAATGCATCCAGATCCCCCTTGACTTTTGAAGGAGCAAATTCGCTGATATTGCTTTTTTCTAGGGTTAAGAATGTTCGGCTTCGCTCATCGAAAAAGAGGTCTATCTTGCCAGTCGGGCCGTTGCGGTGTTTTTCGATTAAAATTTCCGCGACGTTGGTTTTCTCCGATTCTTCTTTGCCTTTATCTTCTCGATGGATAAACATCACCACATCCGCGTCTTGTTCGATGGAGCCTGAATCGCGCAGGTCGGAAAGCCTTGGCTTACCGCCGCGAGATTCCACAGCTCGAGAAAGCTGGGATAGCGCCAAGACCGGCACATCGAGCTCTTTCGCCAGACTCTTAAGCGATCGGCTGATTTCTGTCACCTGGTTGACCATGGAATCGTAATTTTTGGAAGTGGTCATGAGTTGCAAGTAATCTACGACGATCAGGTCGAGCCCTTTTTCGGCCTTTAACCGGCGGGAGAGAGCTTTCATCCGAACGATGGAATTGCCCGGCTGATCATCGATATAAATTTTAGCTTTAGCTAGTTTGTCGAGCGAATCCCGAAGCTGGGAGAATTCTTTGTCATTCGATAAGCGCCCGGTGCGCAAGTTCCAGGCATTGACCCGGCTCTCGGCTGAGAGCATGATGTCGACTAATTGCTGGGAAGACATTTCCAGTGAAAATATCACTACGGATTTTCCGTGGATGATCGAAGTCATACGAGCAATATCCAAAGCGAGAGTCGTTTTACCCATGGATGGCCTGGCCGCTAGAATTACTAGGTCTGATTTTTGGAAACCAGAGAGCATGGTGTCCAAATCTCGAAAACCAGTCGGCAATCCTCGGAGCATGCCTTTATTTTCATGTAATTTTTCCAGTCGCTCGTAAGCTTCTGGCAGCGCATCTCTCAAGTTTATAAATTTCTGATTTTTTGGGCTAGAGACGACGCTGAAAATTTTCTTTTCGGACATATCCAAAATGTCATCCATATGATCATCGCTCTCTTCGAAAGCGAGCTCGGAAACATAGTCAGCGGCTTCGATTAAACTCCGCAGTACATATTTTTTCTGCACAATGTCCGCATAGTGTTTAACATTGGTCGAAGAAGGAACGACATTGACTATTTCTGCCAGATATACGTTGCCACCGACACTTTCGAGCAATTTCTGTTCCTGCAATTTGGTCGACAATGACAGCATATCGATTGGTTCGTTTTTGTTCGACAGATCAAGCATAGCTTGGAAAATTTTCTTATGCTTTTCCACATAAAAAGATTCGGGAGAGACCATGTCTTCCACCTCATGCATAGCGTCCTTGCGAAGCATGATGGAACCCAAGACCGCCTGTTCGGATTCGATTGATTGGGGCGGGATGCGGATGTTGTTTCGTTTAGCATTTTTTACCATAAAGCCATTCTAGCACAGCTCGAAAATTGTCAAAATTAAAAAGTGCGTAAATATGTTATTAATATGTTAATATATATCCATGAGCAAAAAAGTATCATTATCTGGCATTCAGCCCTCCGGCCGGCCTCATATTGCCAATTATTTCGGCATGATGAAACAACTTTTGAGCCATCAAAACGAATATGAAGTCTATGTTTTGATCGTGGATTATCACGCTATGAAATCCGTCCGCAATCCTAAAGAAATGAAAGAAAACATCATCAGCGTGGTGCTGGATTATCTAGCTCTCGGACTCGATCCCAACAAAGTAACTTTTTTCAAACAATCGGACGTTTCGGAACACACCGAACTTTGCTGGATTTTAGACACGATCACTACTATGCCGTATCTAATGCGCGCGCACGCGTTTAAAGATGCGCAGGCGCGCAATAAAGAGATTGATGTCGGTACTTTTAATTACCCGGTATTGATGGCGGCGGATATTTTGTTGTATGGGTCGGACATCATTCCAGTGGGCGCTGATCAAAAACAGCATGTAGAAATATGTCGCGACATAGCCGAAAAATTTAATCGGACTTTTGGCGAGACTTTTAAATTACCGGAAGCGATGATTATGAAAGAGGTGGCGATTATTCCGGGCACCGATGGTCGCAAGATGTCTAAAAGTTATGGCAACACCATTTCGCTTTTTGCGGAATACGATGAAATTAAAAAAGCGGTGATGGGTATCGTCACCGATTCCGGGGAGGGAATTCCAAAAAATGTTTACGCGATCCACAAACTGATTCGCCCGGAATCCGAACTTAAACCGCTGTATGAAAGCAAAACCGGCAAATACAAAGAGCTAAAAGAGCTTCTGATCGAAGACTTGGAGAAATTCATCGCGCCACTTCGCGCGAAGCGCAAAGAATTTGAAAAAGACATTCCGAAAGCTCTCGCCATCCTCCAAGCCGGCGGTGAAAAGGCTAAAAAGGTTGCTGCCGCTAAAATGAGCGAAGTGCGCGAAAAAATAGGAGTGAATGTTTACTAAAATTTGCACGAGGCAAACTTCAGCATACTAGTATGGTAATATGTTAAAATAATATGAAACACAATTCTGAACAATATAAAAAAGAATTAATCGAAGTAATTTACAAAATCGCTAAAGATAAAAATCTCTTGGCTAATTTCGTTAAAGACATTTTGACACCTAGGGAATTTGATAATATTGGTGTTAGATGGCAAATAGTCAAGCGTCTGTCGAAAGGGGAGCACCAAACGGCGATTGCCGCCGATTTGCATCTAGGTGTGGCCACGGTCACTCGTGGGTCTCGGGAAATGCGCAAGAAGGAAGGCGGATTTCGACGAGCCTTGAAGGTTGTAAAATAAAGTATGTATTTAATTACGTAATGTATTACGTAATACATTACGTACGCACCAAATCAGCCTACTAGTATGATAGTAAGTTATCCACAGGTAAATTGTAACAGCGCTTGCTTTTATTTTTTATATATACTAGCATACTAGTATGATGATATTAAATAAATTAAAGATGAATACAAGGGTGAAGATAGCCGATAGAAAATCAAAATCTTGGTGGGGCGCAAAAGGCTTAAGCCTTTTGGGTTTTTCAGCTTTTGCGCCTGTTTGTTGATTTCTTTATCTATCTAAACAAGGAATCCATTAAGTGGCGCATGAGCGCCATTTTTTGTTCTTTGACAACATAAAGTTCTGAAACTTCTAAAAAATTCAGAGGTGAAGGGATCTACCTATGTAAGTGATTCTGAAATGTAGTTATTTGACAACAAAATGAATACTCAACTAAAAGCATTCAGACAATCATTCGCGCAAGCGAAAGCTGAAAACCGCGAGCGTGCCACACTCATCAGGACTGTAAAAATGCGTGAGCCGTTTGAAGTGTATCAGTCCTTCATCCATCAAAGTTACCCGAGCGAAATAGCCTGCATCATGGAGAGCGCGACACACGACGGCACCAAGGGACGCTTCTCTTATGTCTGCATGAACGGCACTGACTACACCACTTTTAACACGAAAAAAGAGCTCGGCTGGCTGAAAGAAATGCTTAGCCGTGATTGTCCTCCGGCGCATCCTACTTTGCCATTCGTCGGCGGAGTAGTAGGCTGTTTAACCCATGAACTCATCACGCTCGTCGAAGACACCGTGAAGCCACATCCGATTGATCCGTTTCAGCTTCCACTTGGCGAGTTGTGTTTTTTTGCTGACGTGATTGTTTTTGATCACGAAACGCAGGAGATGCACTATGTCACTAATGTTCGAATCTTGAACAAAACCGAGACTGAAGCTTACAGCGAAGGACTTGTTAACTTACGAGCGATGGAACGCATGACCAGCCACAAGCTGGTGAAGTGGGAACTTCCTCTTATCGGCCCGATCGAGTCAAACATGACGCAAGCGGAGTACTGTGAGATGGTACTCAAGGGTAAAGAACACATCGATGCAGGGGATGTCTTTCAAGTGGTGCTTTCGCAGCGCTTTCAAGTGTCTTACCAGAGTCATCGATCTGAAGGACCAGGGCTATCGCTTTACGCGAAACTTCGGGAACTCAATCCTTCTCCCTTTATGTTCCATATGCGTTTCGGACAGAGCATGAAGGGTTTGACGCTTCTCGGCGCATCGCCAGAAATTGCGGTGCATATCGCAAATCGGGAGATGTGCATTCGGCCCATCGCCGGAACCCGCAAACGTGGAGCGACTCCTCCGGAAGATAAACTCATCGCTTTGGAGTTGAAAAACGATCCAAAGGAGTTGGCGGAACACCGGATGCTGGTTGATCTTGCAAGAAACGACATCGGACGGTTTTGCAAAGCGGACTCGATCACTATTCCGGAACTCATGCAGGTGGAGCCGTACAGCCATGTTATGCATCTAACCTCTGAAGTCAGAGGGAAATTGCGTGATGGGGTGCATCCACTCGACGCCTGCCTAGGTTCACTGCCGGCGGGTACGCTGTCTGGAGCGCCGAAGGTCCGAGCACTGCAAATCATCTCCGAGCTTGAAAAATCTCGGCGAGGTCCCTACGGGGGAGCGTTCGGTTGGATGACCGATCAAGCGATTAATACTTGCATCTTCATTCGAAGCGCAATGCTTCTCAAAGGAATGCTGTGCTGGCAATCTGGAGGGGGCATCGTCGCTGATTCGACACCGCAAGGTGAATACTACGAATCGCTGGCGAAAGCATTAGCGATTGAAACAGCACTCAAACAAATCGGAAAACACTGGAAAAATCATGAATGAACAAAACAAACCACGAGTGGTTATCATTGACCACTTCGATTCCTTCACCTACAACCTGGCCGTTGCGTTTGAGAATCTTGGCGCGACAGTACAGGTCTTCAGAACTGACGCGAAGGTTGAAGCTATTAAAAATGCCAAACCAACGCACATCGTTCTTTCACCAGGACCAGGGCATCCTAAAGATGTTCCGCTCTTTCAGGAAGTGCTCCATCAGTGTAAAGAACATATTCCATTTCTCGGGGTGTGCCTCGGACATCAGGCAATTGGGCTTCACTTCGGAGAGAAGGTAGAGCGAAGCAAGATGGTCATGCATGGCAAAATGTCTAAAGTGGGACATGGCAACATTGGCATTTTTGTTGGATTGCCTAATCCTTTCACTGCCTGTAGGTATCACTCGCTCTGCGTTGAAAGTTGTGCATTGGGGGGACATCTGAATGTTACCGCCCTTGCCGAAGACAATACCATCATGGGTATTACAAGCCTAGACTACCCACACGTCGTAGGAGTTCAGTTTCATCCCGAATCGCTTTTTACGGAGCATGGTTCGGTATTACTTGCGAACTTCCTGAAAATGAAAGTGTAAAGACAATCAATCATCAAAAACCTGGAGCGACAAGCTACCAGGTTTTTATTGTTTTTTCCTTATCCACTTGTATTGATAAGTTAAATGGGTGTATAATTAAATTTATGAAAAAGGAAGTCAAAACTAAGAAAATGACTATAGATAAATTAGCGATTATGGTCGCTAATGGTTTTGAGAGTATTGAATCAAGAATGGCTACCAAAGATGACATCAAAGATCTCAAGAAAGACATTTTAAATTTAGGAGATAGATTTGTGTCTTATCATTCTTTTGACGCACTTGCCGGTCGGGTAAAAGTGCTTGAAGATAAGAAGAAATAATTCAATATGACAAAGATTTGTGACAACATTATTGAGAGAGGTATATAATACAGCTATGAAAAAATCATCTAAAAATCTTGTTCTCCCTATTATAATACCGCAAGGTATTTCCTCGCGGCTTGCCGCGAGTACCTTGTAGGAAAGTTTGAAAACCCTCGGTTTTCAAGTACACTAGAGGCATGAGCCTAAAGAAAACATA
>Ga0209541_10005885_pt1 | contig 21220 bp, 18 predicted proteins | sample RifCSPlowO2_01_FD_184027 | JGI IMG/M metagenome (GOLD analysis project Ga0209541, IMG submission 184027) | Groundwater microbial communities from Rifle, Colorado - Rifle CSP2_plank lowO2_0.1 (SPAdes) (version 2) | ecosystem: Environmental > Aquatic > Deep subsurface > Groundwater | place... | reverse complement strand
CACCGTCAGGCATATGGAAATCCTGGTCGGATTTGTCTTTCGCATCACTTCCAAGGTTTTTTCTACGTCTCTTGAGGTTTCTCCAGGCGTATTAAACATAAAATTGGCTAGCGTCCTTAAATTATATTTTCTGCAAATATCAAACGCCTTGAGTATCTGTTCTTTAGTTATCCCCTTTTTCATCCTTACTAAAGCTTCCTCAGAGCCTGATTCGACGCCAAAATCAATCTGTATGCATCCTGCCTCGCTGATCAATTTAGCTGTTTCCTCGTCAATCATATTTACCCTGGTCTCCATTGCCCAAATTAAATCAATTTTTCTATTTCTCAGCCCATCCACAAATTCAATTACTCTATATTTTTTAAGAAGAAACGTGTCGTCAAGAATATAAAATGAGTCTATGCCGTAGTCATCTCTTAGCCCTTGAATCTCTTCGATGACTTTTGTTATCGGCCTATAGTTAACCTTTCTGTTACTATTAGCGCAGAAAGTACATGAAAACGGGCATCCTATGGTAGTGAAGATATGTATTCCTGATACGAGCAGGTTTCTAATTATTCCGGTGTGCGGTTTCGAATAATAATCCATATCCAGTTCGGAATAATCCGGGTTAGGCAAAGTGTCCCAATCCGTAAAGCTTGAAGTACCCTGTGTTAACAATTCACCCTCTTTCGAAAGCAGCGCTACTCCTTCGACTCCCTTCACATCTTTGCCGGAATTAATGCACCTGACGATTTCAACGAGTGGGTATTGCCCGTCACCAGCCACCGCTATATCGATAGGAGTGCCTTCAAAGAAAAAATCATCCGCCTTGATGCTGACATGCAGCCCGCCAACAATGATTGTACATTTATGGCTTGCCTTGATTCTATTACATAGATCGATAACATCCCAAAACTCAGATGTATAACAGGGAATGCCTATACACCTCGGTTTTAATATGCCCACCTTCTCTACAATATTAGATTTGGCCTGCTCCAGCTGATTTTTCGTTAAGACAACTCCCGGCTGTCCAAGCTTTATGTCTATGATTTTTGAACCAATATTGTTCTTGGTCAACCATGCATGAAGATAAAGCAGCGCCGTAGGAACTGTCGCGGACGAACTCCTGTTTGGAGGCGATATTAGACAAATATCCATATAATCAGGCATTTTCCCACCAACCCAGTCTCGGCTTTATCACCCTCTCCAAAAACAGGTTCTCGCAGCCGACCTTCACATTAGGATTATGCATCCACCTCCAATAAATCGCGCATCCTACCTTCTCCTTCCACTTCTTGGGACAAAGCGGCCCAACAACTTTTATCAAAACCTTCACGGCCACCTGAGCGGTTTCATGCCCAACCAGCACACGCCACAAGCGTAGCTTAATAGAAAATGGGATTGAAGCACATGCCACCCGCTCCCAATGGTTGCAGAATAATGCAATAAAGGGCAGATACCACCACGGCTTCTTTTCCTTCCCGTAATGGGAGCAATAATCCTTATGAACCGTATTCCATTCTTTACGTCCAAAGTAATTGAAAAGCACCTCGGGAATCTGGACGAATTCACCGTAAATGGATAACTCCTGGATGAATGCTAGATCAGTCGCAACGCTTTTTTTCCACATACGCGTCTTGCGCATTGCTGATGAGCGATAAAGGCCATAAAGAGCTGTAGTCGGAAAACGCTTTAGGGTTTCCTGATATCGCTCGACCAATCCTGTTACGCCCTTAAAACTGTCCATATGGACTATGCATAATATCTCATCGCGCCCTTCGATTGATAGAGACGCGTGGGCTTGACAGAGCACTGCATCCAGACATTTTTCCATTTTATCAACACATGCGCTTACAAAAGATGGCTCTCGTCTGTCATCATGGGCGGCCCACATGAAATATTTACCGAAGGAAAGCTCAAAAACCCGGTTGAAGTTCCAAGTGAGGCCGAGATTTCTCTCAGACCGACAATACTTAACCCTGGAATCTTTCCGGCAAAATTTTGCGCAAATATCGGGCGTGGCATCTGTCGAACCATTGTCCGAAATGATTATCTCCAGATTGAAATAATCCTGCTTGAGAAGGGAATCAAGGGCGCACTCAAGCCCTTTTTCTCCGTTGAAGACAGGAACACCGATACTGACTAAAGGCTGGTTTTTGTATTGCATTTCAATTAATTTTTTATCAGGATCCCCTGCCCTGTGGGCATTGACAAAATTTCCATTCCCACGGTCTTTGCAAAGTCATCCATCCCTTTCCTAGATAAATCGTAACCGACAAACGCATAATCATCCAGCAGCATAATCCCGCCCTTGGCCATAAGAGGCCAGAAATACTCAGCGGCCGCTTTTTCTGGCGTTACATTATTCATATCAAGGTGCACAAATGCAACTGACGTCGCTGGAATGTCTTTCAAGACTTCCGGGACAAATCCTTGAACAACCCGCGCCCGCGGCCATTCTTCGAAATTCTTCCTTACATTTTCCACGTCATTAACATAATCACCCTGAGCCAATGCCTTGCGGTTATTTTTAATGTACCCGGCTGCCTTCTCTTCAGCGGAAAGAATCTCCTCATAAATACCGTTAAAGGTATCCACAAGATAAAAATCCCGATCCAGCTTGTTCCAATCCAGGTAGGTCATGATGACTGAACTCATGAAGCCTCGGTTTACCCCACATTCGACGAAATCACCTTTTTCCGCAAGGGCCGCTTGCGAGGCCGCCCAGCAAGCAATATGAGTCTTCCACCGGATTCCATAGTCGACACCAGCCGCCTCTGTTCCGCGCTTGTAGGCTGCCTGGAATCTGTGCTCTTTAATACACGCCGTATTGTGGATCGTCGCCATACCACTCTCAGCATAAATACCTGACGCAGGAATCTCCATGACAAATACTCCGACCCTGCCAAGTAAGCCTTTAACCACTTTCTTTATCCTGTTTTTCATATCGTCATCTCTTTCTTCTTTTTCAACCGTCAACTAAGCAGTTAAAACCAATTATTTTCTTCCGTTCTAACTTCTTGATGATGATATTGAGCAAATCCTTACAAACTACCAACGCGGCAAACCATCCAACAATCAAGGCAATGCCCAACAAGGTGAAAAAAAATAATTTTCCTCCGACATTACTCAACAAGTATCCTGCTATACCGGCAGCAGCGAGTGATATCGCGCATGGTGCAACAAAATCCCGTAACATGGATGTAATAACTCCTGTTTTGGGCAACCCTTTCAACCCGCATGTTTGATAAACAATATACAGGATCAAACCGTATAGCGCCCAACAGGAGGCCGCTCCTATGGCTCCAAAATGAACAACTGCTACTATTAACAATGGCAATAAGACAATCAAAGAGGCCAGATTCACAATAACAACCGGCCTGAACCACTTCCTGCTATAGAGAATACTCAAAGCAGGATACGAACAGGTAGACAGCGCCGTACCCACCACCATGACCGTCAGAATCGGAGAGGTGCCTGCAGCAACAGCCGCATTTCCCGTCCATGCAAAAATGATCGGCTTAGAGAGAAACATGACCAAGGCCGCGGGCGGCAGGATCAATACACTCATCAATTGGGATGCCAGACAAACCTGCTTAGCAAGCACCTCATCAGCTCCCTTAGAAATCAACTCCGTGAAGTGCGGGGCAAATGCCTGGATTAATGGCGTGGCCACACGCGACAATCCCGAAGCAGCTGCCCACGCCAGCATATAAAAGCCAAGCGCCTCCAATGATACCATGCGGCTTAATATTATTTTATCCGCCTGGGTCAGCACGATGCCTATAGCCGTGATCAGGATCATCCCGCCTGCAAACACCTTAACGGATTGAAGAGCCCCTGCGGAAAATCTGACCGGGCATTGATCAACGTGAACCCTTTTCCAAAGCAACCACCTCATAACCCCGGTCTGAAGAACGCACGCCACAAATTGCCACAAAAAGAATGCCCGAATATCAGGACAAATCTTCCACAATACCACAACCGTCCCGACCCCGCGCACGGTGCCAAATAAAGCGAGAAGTCCTGAACACTCCACCTGACGCTGTAACCCCATTAACCCTGCGATGTAAAGTCCTGAAGGAACCTGGGCCACCAGCGAAAGAGCCATCAGCATCAGCGCATCTCGAACTAATTCCGGCGATAGAGCTCTTGTCTGAAACCATCCTGACCCGAAAAGTGAGGCGCCCACAAGAATTCCAAGGCCCAGGATCAAAACAGCGCCCCAGTAAACCGCCTCTACACTTCGCAACAAAACAGGAATTTTTTGTTTTTCCTCCGGACGAGCTGCAAGCCATGCAATTTCTCTCCCTGCTGCTGCCGAAATGCCCGTATCCAGTATCCCAAGAATGGCTATCCATGAAAGGTAGAATCCGATCAACCCGTAGCTTTCGACCCCCAGAAACATGATGTAGAGTGGGGTCAAAAGCAACATTAGCATCGTTGACCACGCATTCGACAAAAGATTTACTGAAATATTCTTACCAAGAAAACTCAAGACAATCTCCTGCTCATAATCAAAAATTGACAAATCATCGAATATTTTCGTGATGACACTCAATAACCTCGTTCGACCATGATTGCCGAATCAGGTCGGCAAACAGCTCACGGTTGTGCTCAAAATCGCGCTCACAGCGCTCCACCTGAGGCAGATACTTTTCGGGCAGTTTTGTATAAAGCCTGAAGCAGCGCCGAATATTCTTAATCTCCTCCGAGCTCATGGGCTGATGACGCAAGATAGTGTCGTCCGTGAAAGTTCGCGCGGATTCGTCACCTTTGATAAAACCCCTATCAACACAGTACTGTCGCAATGGGACTCCTGGAAAAGGATAGAACACGCTCATAATAGCAATTGTGGGCTGGATCTCCCGAATTAACCGGATAGTCTGAAAAACTTCTTCACGTGTCTCGGTAGGAAAACCAATCATACAATAGGCTTTGGAGTTAAGCCCATGACTGTGGATAAGATTAAAAGCATGCCTGATAGAAGCGATGGACATTCGACGGTTACAGATCTCATATAGTACGCGAGGGCTACCTGACTCCACGCCTAAAGATATCTGCACCGGAAGCCGCATCTTGGACACCAAGCAAACATTATCCGCAGTAACCGATTCGGGCCTTGTTTGCAGCAGAAGCGGTAAACGAATTTCTTTGCCGTACCAATCACAAAACCGCTCAATATCGGTAATCTTATTGGAAAAAAAACACTCGTCTTGAAGCTGCAAAATTTCCACGCCCAGATCCTTTAACCTTCGCACGGCAAGTTGAAAATTTTCGAAAGGGCGTATTCTAAAAAACTTCCCAACCCCCTGAAAGCTTGCTTTGAGCGCGGAATTAACACAATAGCTGCAACTAAAAGGGCACCCGCGCGAGTACTCGATAAGCGCTCGGCGTCGCATCTGGCCGTTATATGGTTTGAATAAATGGCGCTCGTCAAAAAGAGTGTGATCCATAGGAATATCCCAAAGTTGGTCGGCCGGAATAAGCGGGCGCTTGGAATTCTTGTGAACGCCTTGCGTAGTGCGTATCCAAAAACCCTGAATATCAATAACATCATCGCCATTGCATAAAGCATGCACGAAATCGCCCCAGGATTCCTCGCCCTCGCCCACACATGCCGCGTCCACAAATGGCTCGGCCATAACCGATTCGGGATCAATTATAGCGTGCACACCGCCTACTATAATAAAGGGCGCAGGAATTGGCAACGAAACGTTTCTCATTATCTCCTTAAATAGCTCCCACTCTAACGAATTGGCATGCACAGCCAACGCATGAGGCTTGAACGATACCAAGGCATCCTGAAAGTCAATATAAAGGCGTTCAATTGATGGGTACTCCATTTTTTTTCGGCCATTTACGGCTTTAAATTCACCTGTAGTTTCATGGTCTTCGGTAGCGGTATTACTTTTGTTATAAAAGGTAGATTCAAAATAGCGCACCTCGCACCCGGCATTCTTCGCGATAGTAGAAAGGATGCCTACGGCTACGGGAATCACTCCGTCACTACTGGTATTAGGAAACAGGATCATAATGCGCGGACTTGTTTTATCTTCCATTATCTTACCTTTTTAAGATACCCATCAATCCCCTCGCTGATTACTAACTTGTCATTGATTGAGCGGTCTATGACAAATTCCTTATTATCATGCAAGAATTCCTTCAGAGCCGTCATCGTATTGTTCCCTAAATCCCATGGACGGTTCGAAAAATACCCTTTAGGAAAAAATTCTATAAATGTATCCGGCAAGATAAGATGACACCCTGGTGCGACTAATTTCGAATAGAGCCGCAGTTCCTTGAGGACATGCTCATGCGTATGAAGCGAATCAAGAATGACCATCACTTTTTTCTTACTTTTAGCCGCAATAGCGACTTTATCAAAGATCGCCTGCTCAACGGAGCTGCCCTCGATCATAGTGATTCTCTTGAACATCGGATGAGCCTCGATCAGGGCCCTATTATGTTTTCTTATATCAATATCGACCGCTATCACCTCTCCTTTCCCAATCAGCTCCAGCATTGAAGCGGAAAAAATTATCGAACCACCGTGGGCGATGCCCGTTTCAATGATCAAATCCGGCCTTGTGCTCCATATGACTTCCTGCATCGCGACGATATCCTGCGGAAGCTTGATGATCGGGCGACCCATCCAGGTAAAATTATAGCTATATTTATACTTGTCGGCGTGGACCATCCAGTCAATGGATTTACGCTTCAGCTCCTCATCACGTGCCATTGCCTCGATCGCCATACGACGTTCTTCCTTAAAATCCCCGGCCGGATCCGTTTCGCCTGCCCTAAAATCCATATTCGCCATAAGTCTTCCCTTTTATTGACCTTTCGATGACCACTGCTATAAATTCATTTACAAAATCTTCGATCCTTTCCGACGGCTGAAAATCAGGCCTTTGCGTAGACAATTGAAAATCCTCCGCGGCCACCGGCAATTTCAGACGTTCTACCGGACACGTAATGCCTTTTTTATCCTTATAAACCTTCGCGCACATACACGCAAAATCATAAATGCTCATCGTATCACTCCCTAATGCGTTTAAAAATAGCGGATTCTCTCCGCTGGTGAGCGTCAGCAATTGCTCAACATAACGCGCCAGGTCCTTAGTGCTGATAAAATTCCTTTTCTGAACACCGCTGGTCTTGAGAACGATCTTGCCGCGATATACTGCCTGTATCGGAATATCGAACGGCACCAGTGACCAGCGGTCAAACATATTCCAATCGATCGGGATACCATAAACAGCATTTGGCCTAACTATAGAAACCCTTAACCCTTTACTTGAAAAGCCCTTAATAACTTGCTCTGCCGCGTAATGCGCTATCGCATATATACTCATCGGATCGGGCTTTCGATTCTCTATAAATGTTCCATGAAAAGGCCCATACACATGGGTTGTCGAAAAATAGATAACGTGCCTGATGCCTCCTGCTACCGCGCGCTCAACCAATGCCTGCGTGCCGTATACGGTCTGCGACCACGCTTTCCCGGGGTCTTTTATAAAATCATTGTCAACGACTCCGGCGCAATGAACAAGCGCGTCATATCCGGACAGGTCAAGATCGGCAATAGAGGATGAGACCGCGAGATCCGCGCGCAATTCGCAGATGGCGCGGCGTCCAAGCCGCACAACGCTATGCGAGACCTTAAGATGTTCCCAAATTTTACCGCCTATAAGCCCCGTCGCTCCAGTCAATATTATGCGCATAGTCATATTTCAAACGGTGATACAATATCCTTCAGCAGCCAATTATTCCGATCCTTTTCAGAGACAATCGGTGATTTCGTCGGCCATGGGACCGCAACATCTGGGTCATTCCATAATAATCCCCGTTCGGAATCCGGATGATAAGGACTATCGACCTTATAAAAAACGTCGCTATTCTCTGTAAGCGTACAGAATCCGTGGGCAAATCCAGGGGGTACATAAACACATTTGTGATTATCCTCTGTTAGCTCCACCCCATCCCATTGACCATACGTTGAAGATCCTTTCCGAAGATCAACAAAAACATCCCAAACCGCGCCTCGCACAGCGCGGACCAGCTTAGTTTCCGAGTAAGGCGGCAACTGAAAATGCAATCCCCGCACAACATGCCTATGTATAGTTCGGGAATGACTTTCCTGGACCCAGTTGCGATCAAGACCATATTGAGCCATAATCTCGCGGTCATAGGTCCGCATAAAAAATCCTCTATGATCTATTGCAGGGTCTAACGTGATCTCAAATGTACCCGGTAACTTTCCTTCAATAATTTTCATAATTCCTATCCTCTGTCACGGACTGCTATGCTCCGCTATAATATCCCCGGTCATTCGGACCATGCTTTCCACATTGCACTGTTCGTTTCCCAAAGCCGCTCTAACTCAATCTTATCGCGCATGGTGTCCATACACTTCCAAAAACCTTTATGCTTATAAGCATTCAATTGCTTTTTTTTGGCGAGGATTTCCAGCGGCTCTTTCTCCCAAACCGTAGAATCATCTTTTATAAATTTAAATATTTCAGGCTCTAAAACAAAAAACCCGCCGCTTACCCAATGGCCGTCGCCTTTTGGCTTTTCGAAAAATGACGTTATGCTACTATCCTTGTCTATGTTTAGAGAGCCAAATCTGCCCGCAAGCTGGATAGCGGTAACTGTGGCAAATCTCTTACGGATTTTATGGAACTTAACAAGTTCTTTAATATTGAGATTGGTCAAACCATCGCCGTAAGTCATCGTGAATGTTTCTCGGCCGACATATTTCTGGATAAGCTTTAGACGGCCGCCTGTATTAGCCTTTAATCCGGTATCAACAAGGGTAATCTTCCATGGCTCAGATGTCGTGGCGTGAATTTTAGTACTATTTTTCTTTATGTCGATGGTCATATCGCTCATATGTAAAAAATAGTGAGAGAAATATTCTTTTATCATGTAGCCTTTATAGCCCAAGCATATGATAAAATCGTTGAAGCCATAATACGAGTAGATTTTCATGATATGCCATAGGATCGGCTTGCCGCCAATTTCAATCATAGGCTTGGGTATTACGCTGGTTTCTTCACTGATCCTTGTTCCCATTCCGCCCGCAAGGATTACTACCTTCATAGAATGCTCTCCTTTTGTCCGTTTAGCTTTAGCCAAAACAAAAATATTGTGATAATTACGGTAAGCGCCCAGGCCAAGAAAACATATCTGAAATATGTCGCAAAAATAAATAGATTTATAAAATGAAGGCTTAAGCAAACTATGGCTATCATCCTCATGCCGGGATGCATTTTTCTTTTAAGAAAGGCCGCATAAAAAACTAACACTAAAAATATTGCGCGATACCATGGGCCTATCATACCCCTTAGATGCAATACAACCTTTGTTATGTTCTGCCCGGAAAAATCAGCCGTCAATAATTCTTTAAAGGCGTCCAGATATACAGACGGCGGCGTATGTAAAACGATATTGATAGCGCCTGTAAAAAGACAGAGCTTGCCGCCAAAAAAATAATTATGCGCAAGCGGAAATAAGGCAGGAACAAACCCTGTCCATGTAAAAAACATCTCTTTAACCCTGCCCTCTTTGAGCAATCTTACGGCAAAGTATGATACCGCTATTAAAGCGGTAAGGCAAAATTGCGGACGCATGAACACCGTGATAAAAAACAAAAGATTGGCCAGAAACCCATACCATATATATGCCCCATCACGTATTTTTACATACCTTAATGCCAGAGCAAGGCCGCCGAGAAAAGCCGTGTATGCCAAAGTATCCGGCCACCCTCCCCGAACTACCATTACATACATGTAATATGTAAAACCAAGTCTTTCCAGTACGTCAGAATGCGGGAAGAGTCCTAATAAAAAAAATACCGTTATCCAAAAAGCCCATTTCTTCGATATAAAATTTGCTAAAAATCCGAAAAGAACATAAGGCAATATCAGGACTATGGCCAGATATCCAAAATCAGTATCGCCAAAAAATAACTTTTCAAGCGCGCGAAAATATCGAAATCCGGGCGTATTCCAAAAAACATCCTCCCCGCCACGGAAAGCCTTCGTCCAATTTCCGGAAACAGCGTCAATCAATATCCCCCGCCCTAATGTTTCATGAGTCGGGCCATCCTCCCCGCCTTCATGAATGTAATACTGCCCGAATAAATGAGGGCAATATAGATAAACTATGACTGCGGCAATTATGATTACAAGACAACCTAGAAGAAAACGCTTCCGGTCTATTTTAACCATTAGGTTAAGGATGAAAAATACACCCAAGACCTCCATGATTCTTTTTAAAATAGCTGAAAATTTTAGCATAGGAGATAAGGCAATGCTTATGGAAAGAGGCGCCTCTTCACTTCCTTCCGGGGCATGGCCAGCCTTCTTGCCGGAGAAAAAAGACCTTATTTTCGATTTTAACTCCTTAAATCTGCCCCAAAACCCTAACTGTTCTTTATTGTTAATCGCAACTCCAAAAACTTTTCTACCAATGTCTGATTTTGTTATCTTCCTGCAAGCCTTGTCCTGATGGTATATTTTTTCATAACCGCCTTTCGCGTCTTCCCATAAACAAAAGCCTGTCCAACATAATGAGCTATCGACAGAAGCCGGCGATAATTCATACATTACAAAAAATGGCATACTCTCTCGTTTAATATCAGAATCTCCAAACCAAGTATAATCGCTATCATTCGCAAAGCCGCCTCTAAACTCCGTAAGATTGTTGAAATTTATATTATCGACTATCCGGCTGTATTTGGGTTTCGAAAAAACCGAATCTGCAGAAAATGCAAATAGAGATGCCGGCACGGGCCTCTGCCAGCATCCGTTAGGAACATCGTTCCTTTTATCTAAAGGGTACCTTATCAAGAATTGCTGCTTCATAAAATTATAGACGTCGGGGGGCAGCCCTCTTTCCAATGTTTCATTGCTTTCCTTTGTAAAAAATATATTGTGCCCTTCCTGTATGCCTGCATGAGGCAAAATACCTTTAATCAAAAAAATGGCTACCGCGATAACGAATGCTGCGATAAATCGTTTAAAAGAATGATCGATTTTGCCGTTTACTATAGCTATCCCCGCTATAAAAACAATCGCGAAGCTAAAAACACCGATAACAGGCAGGCCGATACAGGCCACCATTAAAAGGAAGCAGACGACCTTCTTTAATATCTCGAGAAAGTTAAACCGCATCTATTATCCTCGGTGAGGGCAACGGTATGATATATCTTCCTTTAAATCCTTTTTCTCTTAGTTTAGGCATCAAGTCATCCGCTATATGCCAGGAGAGCAGCAGGGCATATTCCGGCTGATCCTTAAAAAGCAGAGATTCTTCTGCTATGGGCACAAGTGTCCCCGGCATATAATTACCTATTTTATGAGATCCTTTTACTTCTAGAATATAATCCAGTATTCCGTCGTCTATACCTGTATAATTTATAAGAGTAGTCGCCCTGGCTGCCGCGCCTATTCCATAAATCCTCTTCCCGTTCTTTTTAATATCTTTCAATAGCGCATTTAATTCAAGTTTTGACAGCACGACTCTTTCTTTAAACTTTAATAGACGCTCCTTGTTAAGAACAACCGGGGATTCTTCCTCCAAAAGTTTTCTTACGCTGTCTTTTATCGTGTATCGCCCCTTCCTTGAGGCATACACTCTCATCGAACCTCCGTGAGTAGGAATGCGCTTGGCATGGAATATCTCTAATCCATGCGTATTAAGAAGAAACTGCAGGCTATGCAGTGAATAATATCGGAGATGCTCCATATATACGGTATCATACTGCAGCTTTTGGATAAGCGAAAAAAGATGGTGCGATTCTGAGATAAACATACCTTTATCAGATAGCAAACTTTTAATACATCTTGTGACTTCATTTATATTCTCTATGTGAGCAAAAACATTAGTTGCTGTGATGATTTTTGCTTTGCCGTGTTTTATCAAGATTTTTTCTACGACATCCTGATTAAAATAATCTATTATCGTTGGAATGCCTCGCTCAATGGCTATTTTGCCTATCTCCTCCGGGGTTACGCCAAGAACCCTGCAATGCCCTTTGAAGTTGCTTAAAAGGTTCCCATCGTTCGAACCTATGTCCACAATCAAATCATCCGGTTTCAAACCTACTAAACTTGCACATTCTTTATAAAGCTGCGCAAAATTATCTCTCAATATTTTAGTAGTGCTGCTGGTATACGGAAATTCCGGAGGAAATACCAGACCTGGATCAATAATAATACCTGACTGCACCAAATGGCATCTGGGGCAATATAATAACTGCGCAGGATAACCGACTTCTTGCCTTGGTTTTTCACCTATTTTATGTATCTTATTCGGTATGGGCAGATATCCCAGAAATAATATCGGTTCCATGTGAGCGCTGTCGCAGACTTGGCAGCGTTCTACAACTATACTGGCACCCGTCTTAAAAGCAGTCTGGATGCTTTTATACAATTTTAGCCTCCTCAATGCATTTATCGTACCAGGATATTGTGAGATTGAGCCCCCTGTTAAAAGAGATTTTTGGAAAATATCCAAATTTCTTCAACTTAGATATATCCGGACAGCGTCGCAGCGTCGCGCCTTTCGCTGGTTTTCCGGGTACGATAACAATCTTTTTACCAAAATACTCTCCTACTTTTTCGGCTACCTTTGCAATTGCTATTTCCTCTCCCGCCCCTATATTATAAATACCAAGATGTTCGCCTTTTTCATTCAGCAGCATGAGCCCATCGATGAAATCATCTATAAAAACAAACGAACGCGTTTCCTGACCGGTCCCCTGTATGGGAAAGTGCACCGTTTTTGATTTATTTTTTCGGCAGATATCTTTCATTCTCAGTATAAACTGCGGTATCACATGCTCCCGGCCCATATCCGGCCCATACACATTATGCGGCCGGAATATGACAACTTTATCAAAATACTTCCGCCCATAATTTATAGCCAGAAGCTCGCTGATAATCTTACCCCCTGCATAAGAATAGCGTGGATTAAGCGGATCTGGTATGCTTAATGGCACTTTTTCGTCCGTTGGGACCTCCGGCGGGGTCTGATAGACCTCAGAACTCGAGGCTACCATCAAGTTACGCACGCCCTCCTTGATGCAGGAATCGATGACATTTATCATCCCCTTGATTCCGATTTCAAGTACCACTTCAGGCTTGGTATAGAAAAATTCTGTTCCGTTGACAAAGGCCAGGTGCCAAATACAATCAACCCCTTTTATGGCTTTGTTTAATACTCTTGGATCGCGTATATCGCCTTGAATAAATTCTATTTTATTTTTAAGGCTGCTCAGACGCGAAACTGTTCCACGCGATTGATTATCAAGAATGCGAACTTTATGCCCAAAAGCAACTAGCCGACACGCCAAGTTTACCCCTATAAAGCCCGCCCCGCCTGTAATAAAATGATTTCTTCTTTTCAAATTGCACTCCCTTTAATGATAATCTTTAACATTTTATGGTAAATCTCTTCTCATCTTAACTGTTTCGGGCGATTTCTTAAGATACGTGGTACTAAATCCATAAAAATACCACCTTAGATAAGCCGGTAACCACTTAAACGTATGGAAGCGGCTCTCCCCATTTTTACGCTCATACCAGGAAGCAGGCACCTCGGCAACATTCCAGCGCATCCTATGGCTTTTTACTAAAAGTTCGATCGAATACGTGAATCCACTACAAGATTCGATCAAAATCTTACCAAGAACCTTTCTTGAAAATAACCTAAAACCATTAGTGGCGTCTTTGACCGGAACACCCCCCATCCAGTAGAGCGTAAAAGAAGCCAACCGCACTAAAAATGATTTCGTCCACAGACAGTTTTTCATACAGCCGCCCTTCATGAAGCGGCTGGCGACAACAATATCATTTCCCTCTTTAAATTTTTCATACATACTGTCAATAATTTTAGTATTCTTCGTATCGTCTGCTACAAAAACTAAAACTGCCTCTGCATCACTCGCGTCAAAACCCGTAATAACTGCTTTATGAGGGCCGCTGCCCTGGTTCTTTACCAGTATGACCGTAAAAGACAGCTGCTCTTTCATCCTTTTAACTACCGGCAGCGTATTATCACCGTCAAAGTCATAACAAATCAAAACGCGAAAAGGTGTCGTGACATTCATTTCCAGATATTTTAAAACTTCGGCAATGTTTTCGCCCTCATTATAAACGGGTATGACAATATCGAGCTTATTCATAATAGAGCCTTATTTTTTCTTCCATCTTATTCCACAGCGCGGAATCCAAGGAGGCATCTTTTGCAATTTTAAAATCCATATTTTTTGATATATCATTCCCTTTACATGGCCGCAACGAAGATTTGAATTTCTTGTATCTCTCATAATCGGACTGCCTTCTGCCCCCAATATTGATTGTGCCGATATAGACACTTTCAAGCATTGCCAGAACTGCCCTGGCTAAATAATCTATAGCAATTTTTGATGAATATCGATCAGTAGCGGAGTTGTCAAATTTGATCTTCTTTGGATCGAAGAAGCTGGTACGTATAATGCAGAAATTCCCAAGTAAATTTACCGCGCATTCGGCGCCGAGCTTCGTCCACCCATACCTGTTATAGGGAATGGCCTCTCCCTTCTCGGAATAATTACCACTAGTGCCGGAATATACGCCATCTGTAGAAATATGTATAAATCTGATGCTCTTTTTTAGCTCGTTTTCTCTATCCATTATGGCCATTACCAGATTGCCCGTACCTATGATATTGGTTTTAATCGCTTTTGTGGGATCTTTTTCACAGTCAGCCGCGTGCGCAAGAGCGGCACAATGTATAACGGCATTAAATGTATTTTTTTTTAAATACTTTTCGATTGAAGCCGGATCCGTTATATCAAAATCAGTTCTCCCAGGCGTTAAAAAATAATGAGAACTTCCAGTTTTTAATATCTCCTGACCTAACTGTCCGGATGCCCCTGTGAGAAGGATATTCCGATATTTACTTTTTTGCATTATTTTTTTTAACTATTCCCCACAAATCAACGACTTCTATTTTTTTGGGAATAGTTAATCCTCGATAGGCCGAATGTGGAACTCCAATTATTATCACCTCACAAGATCTTAATAATTTCTCCTTAGAAACAAAAGTAGGATTTTTCGCATACTCATCGGAGTAATATACGTCGGCCCCATGAAATCTTAAAATTTTACCTAACTTATAGGATAGCGAATCTCTTATGTCATCCGTATCCGCTTTAAAGGCCATCCCGAGTATGCCAATCTTGGTTTTACGCAGTTCGTATCTTTCTCTCAATTTATCTACCAGAAAATTAGGAAGGCCCTCGTTAACCATCATGGCCGCATGACCTAAAATAAAATTATTACTGCTGAAAGCGGATAGTTGCATCGTATCTTTTAATAGGCATGGTCCGGCCGCAAAGCCAGCGGTAGGCAAAGCTTCCATTCTCTCGTATCCTTCCGTCATTGCCTTACGGACATTGTTATAATCAACGCCAAAGTTCCTTGCGGTCATGTAAAACTGATTGGTCACGGCAAATTGTATATATCTCCAGGAATTCGTAAATAATTTGACCAACTCCGCTTCTCCCATAGAGATTTTAATAATCTTGGGGGAAATAATTGCAAATAATTTTGCCGCTTCACAGATTGCTTCATCGTTCACCCCCGCGACTATTTGAGGCAACTCATTCAATTCCTTAATGGCGTGCCCCTGAACTATTCTTTCCGGACAATATGCTATTCGCCATTTACCGCCGCCTAATATTTTCAATATCTGCTGGCAGGTATGAGGATAAACGGTGCTTCGAATAATGATAGCTTGGTCCTTGTATAGATATTTTTTTAATTTAAGAAAAAGTTCCAAAAATTCCCTGGTCTTTGGGGTAAGATGCTCATCAACGGGTGTTCCTATTGCAACAATCACATATTTTCCCTTTGAAACTATTTTTTCATCTAAAGATATTGTAAGTTTTGTATTTTTTAGGACTTCTTTTAAAATGGGCTCTGCACCATGCTCCATAAAAGGCATGACACCCTTCTTTACCATATTTGCCTTAACCGGATCAATATCGCACAAACATGTCTTCAGCCCCTTATGAGCGAGCACCAACCCCAGGGGCAGGCCTACGTGCCCCAGGCCGCCAATAATTATTATATCATAGGAAAAACGGGTCTTATTCTTTGTCTTCATCAAAAAATCTCCTATACATTATTCTCAATATTCTTTGCCACAAGGCCTTCCCATTCCTGTCTTATTTTATTATATTCCTCTTCTTTTATTTTCAGAAAATATTGTATAAGCTTCACTCTTTCTTCTATTCCCTTCTTGGTAAGGCCATACTGTATCTTTCGCATCTTATCGGGATTGCTTGAAAAAATTTTATATTTGATTATGCCTTTTTTTATGAGTGCCTTAAGGAGATAATTCGTCTTGCCCAGAGAAATACCCAGTTTGCCAGAAAGGACTCGCTGAGTAGCGGCTGAGTTATTCTCTATTTCTTTTATTATGTGCAGGATTTCTTCTTTTGGAGTATGTTCATTCATTGAACAAATATTGTAGCAAACCGACGGAAAAAGTCAATTGATATTACATTTTCAACATTATCCAATTTATTGTGCCACTAGAAATTAAGATTTCATAATTTTTGGAGCAAGTAATGACAGACCCATGCGGTATAAAACTCTCCCTTGGCCTTCCACGGAAACGCCATACTGGAATCTTAGTTTATGCCATTTTTCAATCAAATCCTCAGGGTAAAACGCAATGAACTTTACAGGATGCTCCAATATACAATCCCCAATTTTCTTAGAAGCGTCTGCTGTCCAAGCAGTTATATCAATAGTTGACGTAAAGGCTATTGGATTCATCAGGGTCGGCGGTTCTCCGTGCAATAAGCATTTAATACAGATGGCCTTCATACGCATTACCTTAATAATATCTTGGCAGTCTTTCACCCGGGATTCTCCACCTAGCCGCGCAAACGTGCTAATCATAACTTCCGCGAAATCCTGAACTTCTGTATACAATTGATATACATACTTTTGTAGCAAGTTTTCACCAATACGGTCATTTAGCAGATCGGGATAGCGCTCGATATAGTATGTGGTAAGCTGTTCCGGCGACTCAAACAACTCTTTCTTAGCTTTAGATGAGAATTCTTTGAGCGTATCGGCAATTCTGACAGGACATCCGTCAGATTCACAAAAAGAATTCATATTTTGCAAATATATATCAAAACGTATCTTCGTTTCAAGAAGAAGCCTTCTTAGCTCATAAAACACGCTTCCATTAAACCCGCCCATTACCAATAAATGGATCCTTCTAAGGTAGACATAATCATCAAATAACAATGTGCTGGTGGAAACCACTATTTCCTCGGTCTCGAATATTTTAGAACCATTTATTTCAGAAAAACCACCGGGAACTAATCGATATTTAGTCACATATGAATACTGTTTCCGTGCGATGGAAGACTCTACCGGTGTTCCTGGCAACAACATAAAAGAAAAAGGAATAATATAATCTATCCCCATAGTTAAAAGCGTATTAATAGTGGCAAGATGCTTAGCTTTCGAATCCTCAGGTAACCCTACTATAATTTCTGACGATGTATGCTCATCTCGCTCTCTGGCATTATTATGGTACTGCTGAAATAGAACAAGCGGAAAATTTTTTCGCTTCGTAGCTGCAAGAACATTCCCATCAAGAGATTGAACAGAAAATGACATTTTAATTGAAGGAAAAGCGTTTACCGTTTTTAGCACGTTCTGATAATTGCCTTTTCCGGTAGTTATAATGACTTTTTGTGGAAAATTAAATTTGTCCTGGATTTTTTTTAGCTCTTTTGCTATCAAATAATCACTCTTATACATACCAAAATTTTGATCCGCCAACATAATGACAGGGCGGTACAGGCTATGCTGCTCGACAAAATTGGCAACGTATTTTATCTCATTTATAAGTCTTTCAGTGGAAAAAGCTCTCATCTTTTTATTTTCAATGCTATTCCGGCAAAACGTGCATTGAAAAGGGCATCCGCGCGTATGCTCAAAAAGCGGATAAAGTTCATAGCCATCGATGTTTTCGAGAAGGAACTGATCCAATAATCCCGCAAGATAAGGAGACGGGATCTCGTCTAAGTTGACTAAATATTTTTCAGGTGCGTAAACAAAATTATCACCTTGCAGGAAATAACATCCGGGGGCAGCTGTTTCTTTGCATTTCTTTATATTGTGCCCACAAGATATAAGTTTATCGAGGATATTAGAGAAAGCCACCTCTCCTTCACTGTCTATGACAAAATCAACATACGGATGCTTAAGAAGCCATGATAATATCAGCTTATCTTCTTTAAAAAAATGAGGCCCTCCAAGTACGGTGGTGCCATTAGGATTTGATAGTTTATATTGGCGTATAAGATATAGCGAAAGACTTGAGTTCCAGATATAGTGACTGAGTCCCAGCACCTCTACGGCATTATGCGCTATAAACTGCTGCATTTTTTTTACATCTTTAAATAAATGGATTGCAACGTTTGCTCCAAATTTCTTTCTGCTAAAGGAAGCAACTAAGGAAATATTAAGCGGGACAAAATTATTTGCCATTAGTTTCGTAGTATGTGAAAAATCTCCTAACACCACATTTAATTGTTTCATAATAGACGAGTCTTCTTTTGTAAATGATTAATCATTAAACACCAACCATAGGCTGAGATTATGGCTATAAAGGGCATCATGGACACGCGTAACTTCGTTCCCACAGCCCACATTTGTCCTCCGATAGAGGCAGTGATAAAATACAGGGCAACAAATAGCATAAGCTGAATATAAATGCTACGCATCGCCCTGATAGCGCCTATGAAAAATCCTGACAGCCAAAACACCATCCATGGATAGCCAAGTATCAGCCCTGCGATAGTTAATGGTTCGGATTGGAAATATTTAAAATTTCCAGGTCTGGTCATGAGCGACATAAGGCTTCTGAACGAAACGTTGATGTAATAAGGCAGCGGCGCCATGCCCTTCGTGTGGGGGTCGTCATGGCGCGCATAGCTCCCGACCAATACCTTGCCGCTATTCTCAATTTCTACGCTGCTGAATACAAAGCTATGGCATCTTATATGATTCCTGATTTGCCAGATACCCAGAAGACTGTAAACTATCAATACGAAAATAAGCGCGTGGGCGAATAATTTTTTAAGGCCCTCTTTCCGATTCGCATAAATGATGAAAAACATGATCATAAATCCCAGATAATAACTTACGGGCCTGATATAAGTGGCCATTACCAGCATAAAGGCAGAGATGACCAGATAACCTATTTTTTTGCATTTTAGATACAGGACAAAATTGAACATAAAAATTGAAATGCCTAACAAGAACAAGGGCTCCGTCAATATCGTCATAGAAAAGATCATGGTGGGTGGGTCTAGAAGTATGATTGCCATACTTAATACGACTATATTGGGGTCTATCTCCACAGCCGTCTTATATACGACAAAAGCTACCGCCAAAGTCATCAATATCTGTAATAGGACTATCCCGTCGAGCGGTATCTTCGCCAACCCGTAGAGAGCAGCTAAAAATATGGGATAGCCCGGAGTCCTGAGCGTCTCGTATACTAACCCGCCGTTTTCACTCTGCGATGCAAAAACTCCTTTAGTCGCAAGGGTCTTGGCCAACTCGATATATCTATTTGAGTCTGGCAGCAATTTGCCTTGCGGGGCATGGATGGCGGCAAAAACGAAGAGCGAAAGCTTTATCGCTAAGGCGATCGCAACGATAATACAAATGCGGCGTCTACTTTGAGGATTCAATTATATGGTCTGTTATGAATTTCTGTTCTTTGGCGCCCAATTCCGGATATAGCGGGATCGCAACTGTTTGTGGTGAGGCGGATTCGGATTCCGGGAGACTGCCCTTCTTATAGCCGAGATTCTTATAGCACTCCTGTAGGTGCAGTGGCACAGGATAATATGTCCTTGCTTCGATGCCTGCATCGTTTAGATATTTAGATAACTTCTCAGGGGTAGGTTTGACTCGTAACACGTAAAGATGATAGGTATGGGTGTTATAAGGGGGCGAATAAGGGATTATAAGGGTATTAATGTTTTTTAGACGATCGTTATAGTACTCGGCGACTTTGCGGCGGCCATCCAGCCGCTTATTCAAACATTTAAGTTTGACTCTTAAGACGGCGGCTTGGAGAGCGTCGAGCCTGGAATTTGTGCCAACGGCTGAATGAATATATCTAATTGTACTGCCGTGAACCCGCAGCATCTTTATTTTATCAGCCGTCGCTTTATCATTTGTTATTACCATCCCTGCGTCGCCGAAAGCGCCTAAGTTTTTGCTCGGGAAAAAGCTCAAAGCTCCTGTATCACCCATTGAGCCGGCCTGCCTGCTCTTGTATTTAGCGCCCATCGCCTGAGCAGCATCCTCAATAACTTTAAGATTATTTATTTTGGCAATCTCTAAAATCTTATCCATGTCAGCGCACTGCCCGAATAGATGAACCGGTATAATGGCTTTGGTATTTTTTGTTATCTTGTCTTCTATAAGAGAGGGATCCATACAATATGTCTTTGAATCTACGTCGACAAAAACCGGTTTCGCTCCCACAATGGATACAGATTCTGCTGTAGCGAAAAATGTAAATGGAGCTGTTATTACTTCATCGCCTTTGCCTATCCCAAGCGCTTTTAAAGATAAGATTAATGCATCGGTGCCTGAGGCGACTCCCACCGCATATTTCGTGCCACAATATGAGGCAACTTCTTTTTCGAAGGCTTCGACCTCAGGACCGAGAATAAAATGCTGGCTGTCGACAACTCGAGTAATAGCGGCGTCGATCTCGCTTTTGATGCTTTTGTATTGCGCGGTCAGGTCTAGAATTGGGATGTTCATGCAGCTCCTTTTAAGAAAATGGGCTCAGTCTCATTCAACGCGACATAGACGCTTTTGGGTCCCTATTTTCCCCGCAATGACGCGCGAAATAATCGATAGTTCTTATAAGCCCTGTTTCTAAAACAACCTTTGGCCGCCATTTTAATATCTTCTTCGCTTTGGCGATGTCGGGCCGGCGAACCTTTGGATCGTCGATTGGAAGCGGATTGAATACGATTTTACTTTTGCTTCCGGTCAATCTTATGATAGTCTTGGCAAGTTCCAGCAAAGTCATCTCATTGGGGTTGCCGATATTTATCGGATCATTTGCCTTGGATAGAGCTAATTTATATATTCCGTCGATTAAATCTGAAACATAG
>Ga0209541_10005884_pt1 | contig 21226 bp, 23 predicted proteins | sample RifCSPlowO2_01_FD_184027 | JGI IMG/M metagenome (GOLD analysis project Ga0209541, IMG submission 184027) | Groundwater microbial communities from Rifle, Colorado - Rifle CSP2_plank lowO2_0.1 (SPAdes) (version 2) | ecosystem: Environmental > Aquatic > Deep subsurface > Groundwater | place... | reverse complement strand
CATCTGAGAGTTCAGTGAGTTACAACTAACTCACTATTCATAATCAAATCAACAAGAAAAACTTTGCTATTTAGCACCACTAGTCACAGACTAGTGGAATTCTTTTATTAAAAACATAAAAAGTACGAAAACGATAGATTTAAAAAGTACGAAGTCTTAGAATAAGTATGGTAATTACAGAAGAGGAATTAAAAGAGCTTATTGAACCAAAAGCAGACGTTGAGGAAATTTCAAAGATAAGTAGTGACGGGAGTAATTTATTAACGAGAATTCCAAAAGCAATTGTTGAACACTCCGAGATAAAAAAAGGACAAAATATAAGATGGCTCTTTGATAAAAGTAATTCTCAATTAAAAATTGAACTTATAAAAGATGGCAAGAAGAAAGAAAACAATAATTGATGGTATGGATAGGGAAATATTAAGAACTTTAATTCGTTCAAAAATACCTCCAACAAGCAGACAAATTGCTCAAAGTATTAATTTAAGTGGGGCGGCAGTTATCCCAAGATTAAATAATCTTCAATATCAGGGTATAGTAGAAAGAGTAAATTGTGGTACTATGAGAAAGAAAATAAATGCCTTAAGTAAAATTTGTTGGAGGGTGGACTTGAAAAAGAAGAGAAAATGAAAAAAGAAACTAGTGAAAAATTATTCAGCAATTTTCTACTTATTTTTACTGCATCTGCCGTATCTTTATTTGCAAGTACACTATACAATAATTGGGAGAATGTCACTATCGCTTCTTTTATTGCAGGAGTAGTTGGTGCTTCTCTGATTGCATTAGTATCCTGTATTGCGGTATATATTTTAGTCTTTTTTATCGCAATGCAAAACCAATCATAAATTTTTTATGCTAAAAACTGACGTTAATTTGACAGCTCTGAATTCAGTTAATTTTTTATACTTCATATGCTTAGAATAAATATGGATGATAAGGAAGCAAAAGAGCGTGTTGCTGAAATAAAAGGATTTTATATGCATCTTGTTGTTTATGTAGTTATAAACTTATTTTTATTCTGGGTTAATAAAAGCCAGGGCGGATATATCTGGTTTTACTGGTCGTTGTTTGGTTGGGGAATCGGGATAGTTCTTCATGCTGTGTCTGTATTTCTGCTAGGAAAAGATTGGGAAGAAAGAAAAGTCAAGAAGATAACAAGAAGGTAATTTAGTTAGTTTTTTATATGCTTATTTCTCTAGATATCTATGGTAAAGTTTTACATTACAACTGCCATTAATACGTCGCTATTCTTAAATTATAACTAAAGTTTATATAGTTGCTTTAATTAATTACTTAATGTCTAAAAGAGTTGAAATATCAAAAAGATTATTGAAACAATTATATGAAAAAGAGGGGTTTAACACATTTCAAATAGCAGATAAATTGAAATGTTGTCAGGCAACAATTTGGAAAAGGTTAAAAAAATACGGTATAAAACCAAGATTGCCGGGTGTAGAAAGAGTAAATCTTAGTAAAGAGAAACTTGAGGAGCTATATCTAAATAAAAAATTGTCTACATGGGAAATTGAGAAAAAACTTAGTATTCCAAGAGGTACAATTCATAGAAAACTAAAAGAGTTTGATATAAAAACTAGGGATAGGGCAGATTCCCACATAATTTTTTTTAGAAAAGATTTCTCCGGAAACTTAATTGAAAAAGCGTATTTAATCGGATTTAGATTGGGGGATTTAGGTGTAAGAAAGGTTTATCCAAATAGCAAGACTATTCTTGTGGCTAGTGGCAGTACAATAAAAGAACAAATTGATTTAATTAAAAGATTATTTGAAAGGTATGGAAGAATTTGGATTAAAGACTCTAATAGTAAGACAAATATTCAGGCTTATCTTAATGAATCGTTTAATTTTTTGCTATCCAAGGAATGCCCTGATTGGATTTTGAATAATAAATCAACTTTTTTTTCTTTTTTAGCGGGTTTTAGCGATGCCGAAGGAAATATTGGGGTTTATAATAAAATGGCGAGATTTAGTTTAGGAAATTATAACAAGGAACTTTTATTTAATATTTACAAAACTCTTAATAAATATGGTATTAGATGTAATAAACCAATTTCTGATAAAAGAAAGGGTAAATTTAATTGCGAGGGATATAAATATGCAAATAATTATTGGCATTTGAAAATTTGTAATAAAAATGATTTATTAATTTTGTTTACTGAACTTAAACCGTATATTAAACATAAGAATAAAATAAAAGCTTTAAATAGTGCGATGGAGAATATTAAATTAAGGAATAATCCTATGGAGAATAAAGAAATGGCAATTAAGAAAAAATTTTATGTAACGACTCCGATATATTATGCCAATGCTTCAATTCATCTTGGTGGAGCATATACAACTATAGCGGCAGATGTCCTTGCAAGGTATCACAGGCTTCTTGGAGAGGATGTTTTCTTTTTAACAGGCACAGATGAGCATGGGCAAAAAATTCAAGAAACTGCAGAGAAAGCAGGAAAAAAACCAAAAGAGTTTGTTGATAAGATTGTTGAGGAATTCAAAAAAGCATTCAAAATACTCAATATTTCAAACGATAATTTTATAAGAACAACTGATAAAGAACATGAAAAAGAAGTCCAAAAGATATTACAAGAACTTTATGATAAGGGGTATATCTACAAAGGACACTATGAGTCTTATTATTGTGTTGGGTGTGAGCAATATCTTAGTGAGACAGATTTGGTAAATGGAAAATGCCCGCTTCACAACAGAGAGCCTGAATTAAAAAAAGAAGAAGCATATTTATTCAAGCTCTCAAAATTTCAGAAAAAACTTTATGATTTAATTAAAAGTGGGAAATACTGCATTCTTCCTGAAATAAGAAGAAATGAAATCCTTAGTTTTCTTGATTCTGGGTTGCAGGACATTTCTATTTCAAGGCTTAAAGAAAAAACATACTGGGGAATAGAACTTCCATTTGATAAAAAACATACTTGCTTTGTCTGGGTAGATGCCTTTTGGAATTATATTACTGGTTTGAAAGAGAAAAAAGCTTTTGATAAATTCTGGCCTGCAGATGTGCAGTTAATGGCAAAAGATATCATAAGGGTGCATGCAACAATTTGGCCTGCATTATTACTTGCAACTGGAAATAAGCTTCCTAAAACCCTTTTTGTCCATGGATATTTTACAATAAATGGTCAAAAGATGTCAAAATCTCTTGGAAATGTAATTTCTCCAATTTACCTTACTGAAAAATATGGCGCAGATAGTGTTAGGTATTTCTTAATGAGGAACATTTCTTTTGGACAAGATGGGGATGTCTCAGAACAAAGTTTAATAGAACGCCATAACACCGAGCTTGCGAACAAGCTCGGGAATCTTGTTTCAAGAGTTTCTGCACTTGCTGAAAAATATGGAATTGAGAAAACAGAGAATAAACTGCTTAAGAAGCTAAAATTAAGGGAAATTGAAAAGCATTTCGATAATTTTGAAGTTGATAAAGCTCTTGGCTTGATTTTTGAGTTTATTGACAATTGCAACTCATATGTTCAGGAAAGCAAAATCTGGGAAACTGGAGATAAAAAAGCTCTTTATGAGTCAGTAGATTCAATAAAGGCAATTGCTGTTTTATTATGGCCATTTATTCCTGAAACATCTGAAAAAATAGCAAAAAATTTTGGGTTTGAAATTAAAAATCTTAAACAAATAGGTGAGCCTCTTGCTGTTGGGAAGATTAAAAAAAGCGAGATTTTATTTGAGAAGGTGAAATAGTTATTTTTCTTTCAGCTTTTTCAAAGTTCCAAAAACTCTCAATGTTCTTATTCCTGCTAGACAGAGGGCAGCTCTTGTGTCATAGAGTTTTTCCCTGTTTATTGCAAGAACTGGTTTGTTGTTTATGCTTAGAAAAACCAATCCCAGCCTAGAAAATTCCTTAATCCCAAGATATTCTATAAGAGCTTTTTCAATTTTCTTTTTGTTATCGCTGTCAATAAGAAGATATCTTTTATTTTCTTTTAGACTTGGCTTTAGTTTCAGTTTTCTTGGTTTTTTTGCTTGGTTTTTTTGCATTTTTTAGTTTTATTTCTGTCTTTTGTTTCTTTTTTGGTTCTTGACTTTTTCTTAGCTTTATTTCTCTTATTAGCAAGATTATTGCGATTAATATAACTATCGTAATTGTGATTTTTGTTAAATTGTTTTTAGTTAAATTGCTTTTAATTTTATCTAAGAATTCTATGGCATTTGCTGTTACCCCGCCTGTTAATTGCGATGAAGAAGTGAATGTTGTATTTGTTTGATTTGTGTTCGTTTCTTCTGATGTCTCAAGTGTTTCATTTGTTTTGTTGATTGTGAAACTAGCTTTATTGTCTGAAATATTATCGAGTTTAATCTGCACATCATAATAGCTGTCTCCTGTAAGTTCAAATTTCTTTGTATCCTCAATATAAAGTGTTGCTTCCTGCGGCTCGCTTGTGACTCTTATATTTGCACTTGTTGATGACAAGCTTGTTAGGTTAATTAAATGCTGTTCGCTATTTATTGTGAATTTAATTTTATCTTTTTCTTTTAGACTTCTAACAAAGCCAGAAGTTAATTGAACTTCTGTTATAACATATGTTGTGCCTTCTGGATTTGTTAATAGAATTGCAGTTGCTCCTCCTCCCCCGCTGCTTGAACTTCCGCTGTCACTTGATGAAGCTGACGGGGTTGTTATTGTTAAAGTAGAGGATGTTGATGCTGAAGAATAATTCTGGCTTTCTGAGATGTTGCATTTTATAGCATATGTTCCTGCTGAATAAGAGGCTGTTGTTGGATTTGTAATTTCAACATCATCTTGATATAGTTTTGGTGTTCCATAATCAGCTGAGCACGAAAGTGTTGAGGATGAAGAGGAATAATACGCCCAGCCAGCAGAACTTGCCAAGGTTAGCGTATTTGTTGCTTTGTTGATTGTCAGGTTTCTTATTCCAGAAACATTATAATGCCCTAAAGAATCATTTGCCCACCAATAATAAGAATAGTTTCCAACAGCTAAAGAAATATTAAAGATAAAGATATTTGATAAATTTGAAACAGAATAGTTTGTGTTTGTCAGCGTGTTATTAAATTGTATTCCTACCCTGCTTAAAGATAAATCTGTTATTGTTACATTTATCTGTAACATTGGAGAATATGCTGTTGGTTCAACGTAAGAAGAGAAAATTGGTTTTGATGAATCAAATATAAGAGTTCTGCTTGCAGAGGTTGTAGAATAATTTTGTGTATCAGAAACGAGGCAGTTCCAAGAATAAATATCATCTGTTAGATTTGTGTAGTTAAAGATGGTTGTGTTGATTGTATTTGTTATGTTTTTTGTTTCTCTATATGTTAAAGATGTTGAGTTGTATAATGAGAGGGTTATATTTTTTAGTTGATTAGTTGAATTTACAAAACATGTGAAATTTTGCTGTTGCTGTGTTATTAAGTTGTCTATCGGAGAGGTTTGGTTTATTGTTATGTTTTGTATTGTTGTAGTTGTTATGTTTATTATAAGGCCCAAGCTTTGAAGTGCTGCAGTTATATCAATTCTTGAAAAAGTCAAATTTGATGAAGAATCGTAGATTCTTTTTCCTGTTTTGTTAAATGCATCTTGGATTTGTTTTGGAGAGAGAATTGTATTATTTTGCAATTTGTAAAACTGCCCGACAAGCATGAACGAAGCTGCGACATGAGGAGTTGACATTGAGGTTCCTGACATAACAGCATAATTTCCTTTACATGGGTTTTGAGAGCATATTGGGAGAGAAGGAGATTCAGTAGAATTGATACTTGCTCCTGGAGCCAAAAGATAAACAAGTTTATTTCTGTTAAAAGAAATGCTGTCTGATTTGTCTACTGCTCCAACAGCTGTTACATTTTGTATGCAGGCAGGTGAGGCGATTGAAGTATAGCTCCCGCTGTTTCTGTTTCCAGCAGCAGCAATAACAGAGATGTTTTTTGAAATTACAGAATTTATTGAAGCTGATAGTGAAGGAAAATCTGAGTCACAATATTCTGTGTAAAGTGTGTCTGTTCCTAAACTTAGACTAATCACTGAAATGTTGTATAAAGAAGCATTCCCTATACAAGCTTCAATTCCCGCAATTAAATCTGCCTCATCCCCATTTCCAGAAGAATCAAGAACTTTCATTGCAACAATCTTAGCATCTGGAGCAATTCCTCTGATATTTCCGTTAGCAGCTGCGATTCCTGCTATATGTGTTCCGTGCCCATTGTCATCTATAGGGTTGTTATCACTATTAAAAAAATCATATCCTGCAATGACTTTGCAATTGCCAGCTAAAAAACTTGTAAAATTACAGTTGCCTAAATCAGGATGGGAATAATTTACGCCTGTATCAACTATGCAGATTGTTTCTCCCAAGCCGGTAATATTAATCCCATTTATTGTCTGGCTCCAGCTTATGGAAGCATTTATTATAACAGCTGAATCCTGAAGAAATGCCTTGAACTGATGATTGTACTCTATTTTCTCAACATTTGGATTTTCTTCTAGTTTTTGTAATTCTTCCTGAGAGATTGTTGCTGATAAGCCATTAAAAGATGAGAATTCATAATCTACATTTCCTAATTCTGCTTTAACTTCTTCCTTTATCTCCTTTTCTGTCTGTTTTGCTGAGAAAATTCCTTGCTTTCCTCCTTCATCTTTCAGCTTGATAATAACATCTGCCTTTCCTGTTTTTTCAATCTGATTACTAACCCCAATGTCTACTTTATTGCTGGCAACTTTAGAACTAATAATTGGGATTACAAATAATATAAAGATTATTGCTATAATGTATGCTCTTTTTATTGCTTTAGTTTTTCCACACATTTCCCTTTTTCACAAATACATTTTTCTATTTTACAATTATCTAATGCTATGCAGAACAAATCTTTTTCGCATTCTTTTTGTTTTGGGACAAGCTCTTTAGAAAAGCATTTTTCTTCCCCGCCAGAATTGCAAGGGCAACATGAAGTCTGAACTTTAACACAATCTGAATCTGATTCGCATTCTGTATATTTGGTATAGCCGAGAATATATGCTAGGAAAATGATTAGAATTATTGCCAGCAGCAAAATAATTACTAAAACTGCTTTTCTTACTTCTTTTTCCATGATATAATTAAAATTCTGGAGTTTTAAAAGCTTTTTGAAGTTGATAAAGGTTACCTAACTTGTTAATGAATTATTATTAATAACTGAATCTATAACTGCGGAATCGGCGAGCAAGAGGAGCCGATGGAGCAGACTCTCTAAGAGCCGAGCCCGTGATGGTGAGGCTTTAGTGTATGAATAAGATTTATATACATACAATTCTATTTTCTTAGAGAGATGAAGATGGGCGATAAAAAAAAAGAGAATTTAAAAGAGATATTGGAGAAAATTATTGGGAGGTTTGTTAGCCATAATCCGCAGTTTAAGGGAATTAATTTTGAGAATTGCATAGACTATGAAAAAATAAGAGAAACCTTGGAGGAGGTTGCAAGGGAATCGCGGAAATCTGGGCAGATTCCTGACATAAAGAAGTTTTCTGAAAGAATTCTTCATGGCATGAACCACGGGGAGTATTTTACACAGAAGGGGAGGGATTTATTGTTTATGATACAAATTGAAAAAAGCCCGGATTTAATGGAGAGGATAAAGGAATCTCTTGGGGGAGAAGAAAGTTATTTTTATCATGCTGCTGAAGTTGCGAGAGAAGCTGAACATTTTATTGAAGAGGGGCATAAGCATGAAGCAAGAGAGCATTTAAAAGAGTTAAAAAAGATGGGTTTCTATGAATCTGCAATGAAGCATTTGAAGAAAAGAGAGGAAAGGGGAGGCGAACTATTAAGCGTTAATCCTGAAAGATTTGAAAAGGGATTTAATCGCGGCTTGGCTTGGGTTGCAGCAACAATATTAATTATTAGTGTTCCTGTTTTTCTTTTCTGCTTCAGCTCAATTACAGGAGCGGTTGTTGGGGGATATGAAAAAGCAAACTTACTTAAAATAACCTCTGCTATTGGAATAGTGCTTGGGCTTGTCTTGCTGGCATTATCAAAATTTGGGGGGAAAGATGAAGATATTTAGTCTTGGCGGGTATAGTGAAGTTGGAAAAAACATGACAGCTGTGCAAATAGGTGAGGATGTTGTTATTCTTGATGCTGGGATTTATCTGCCTCCTGTCGTGGAATTAGAAGAAAACGAAAGAATTTATGTAGATGAGAGAAAATTAAGAAGCATAAACGCTTTGCCAAATGATTTATTACTGGACAAATTAAATTTAAAGAAAAATGTCAAGGCAATTTTGCTTTCTCATGCGCATTTAGATCATATTGGGGCATTGCCTTACATTCTGCAAAACTATCCAATGGTTGATGTTGTTGGAACTCCGTTTACAACAGAGGTTTTGAAAGAATTGATGAGAGACAGAGGCGGGAAGAGTGATAAGAAAGACAAAAGAGGAAGGTATGGGCCTGATGAAAGCATGATAAAGACAGTTTTGCCAAATTCTTCTTTTAAGCTGGCTACAAAGAGCCCGATGACAGCTGAGTTTATCAATATAACCCACTCTACAATACAAACAGCTTTGATTGCACTGCACACAAAGGAAGGAACCATTCTCTATGCAAATGATTTTAAGTTTGATAATAACCCTATAGTTGGGAAAAAACCAAATTATGAAAGATTAAGGGAGATTGCAAAAAAAGGAATAAAGGTTTTGATAGTTGATTCATTATATTCTGGTGATGAGAGGAAAACTCCAAGCGAGAAAATTGCCCGTGGCTTGCTTGAGGATGTTCTTTTGACAACAGAAAACAGGAAATCTGCTGTTATTGTTTCAACTTTCTCATCACATATAGCAAGATTAAAGAGTATTGTTGATTTTTCAAAGCAATTAAACAGAAAACCAATATTTATAGGAAGAAGTTTAAGAAGATATGTATCTGCTGCCACAAGAGTGAAGATGTGTCCGTTTGAGAAAAGTATTTATCTTGCAAGTTATAAAAAACAGGTTGAATCTATTTTAAGAAAAATTATGGTTAATCCTGAAAAATATTTGATTGTGGCTACAGGACACCAGGCAGAACCTGGCTCTGTATTAGACAGAATGTCAAGAGGGGAACTGCCGTTTGTTTTCCATAAAGATGACCATGTTATTTTTTCAAGCAAGGTTATTCCTAATGAGGTTAATATCGGAAACAGAAATATGCTTGAAATGAAGCTGAAGAAAAAAGGTGTTAGGATTTTCAATAATGTTCATGTTTCAGGGCATGCAGGAAGAGAAGATTTAAGGGATATGATAAATATGCTGACTCCTGAAAATATAATCCCGACGCATGGGGATATTGAGAAATTAAAGCCAATGGGAGAGCTTGCAATAGAGCTTGGGTATAAGCTCGAAAAAACAGTCCACATTATGCAGGATTCCGAGGTTTTGACTTTGTAGCCCCTCTCTCTTTTTGGATAGAAGAATCTATTAAATCCCTATAAAAAGTTACCATATCCTCTATTGAGGATTCTTCAAGACGCTGTGCTGTGATTATATCTTGCCTATCAGAAACCCCCAAGCTTTCTTTTCCCTTGGCGATTCTTACAGCTGCTTCATAATCTCTTTTTCCCTGATAAAAAAGTGCTATTGATAACCTATTAATTGGATTGGAGATATCGTCAACTTCTTCAAATTTTCTGTTAAATGTCATAACCAAACTAAAAAACTCCATTTAAAAGGTTTTGGGTTTTAGTGCTCTGTCCGGAAAGGACAGATGATAACAATTAAACAAAAAAAAGTCTGATTAACTTCTCCATGTGAAATTTTAATTTTTCTCTTGATATTGTAAAGAATTACTTGCCAGCCAAATTCTCTTTGTTTCATAAAGGATTTTTTACTTCTTAGCGAATTGATTTGTGTTCTTTTCAAAACAGAATTAACTGTTTCATTAATCCAACGCATACCATAAAAATCTGGAAGTTCTATACATTTCCGACGATAAAATCCCCCGGGCTTTTTATTTTTGGAGCCCCACTTATGCATTTCTCTAACAGGGGCATAAAAAGTTATTCCATTTGCACGTGCAATTTCATGCAAATTTTCAGAATCATACCCTTTATCCCCTAAACCAATTATATTTTTTATTGTATTTCTCTTGAATATCTTCTCTGCAACTTTTACATCATGTTCTCTATGTGTTACCAAACTAAAATCTAAAATTGTTTGTGTTTTCACGTCGATAAATAAGTCCACTTTGGCATAAGGCATTTGAGGCAATCTTCCTATTTCTTCGGCTCTTTTTTCATAATGCCTGCTTCTTTGCCATGAATCAAAGCCAGTTCCATCAATTGAAGTTAATTTAATTTCTTTGGGTAAAAGCACTTTGCAAATTTTCCTTATTGTTTTCATATTGAAAATTTTCAACCAATCATGCAAAGTGCTTTTCTTTGGAATTTTCTTTAACCCCAAATAAGAAATCCATTTTGATTCTTGAAACTCGACGACAAATTCTCTTAATGATTTTTTGCTTCTCTCAAATAAAATGATTATTGATACCCTTTGATAGTTTGTAAATTCTTTATTCCCTGTTTTATTAAAATGCAAAGGTAATTCTGACAAATGGAAAAGGTTAATTAGTTGTTCTTCCAACTTATTATTATATTTAGGTAGGACAATTTGTTGTATCACGTCCTACCTAAATTACTCGAGAATAAATATTTTTCGGTTTTTATTTTTAGAACTCCGGACAGAGCATCTGATAACTTTAAAGGTTGGGTTTGTTTTGGGGGGTTATGCAACTCTTTTTGATTCAAATCGAATTAAATTTTCTTTGTCATACTGAGTTATAACTTCAAAAACTCCTTCCTGGCTGAGTAACTCAAGTATTTTTCTGTCTCCCGGATACATCTTTATACTTTCTAAATCTGAATCTTTAATCCAGAGGGGTTTGGCTTTAGGATGTTCTTCTTTTAATTTCCCCCTAAACTCTCTTGCTTCATAAACCTCTACACACCAGTCTTCTGGATTTTCATTTCCACCAAGAATTCTTCCCTGATTGTAGAATGTTGCAATGCCTCTAAGTTTTGGCGCTATTAATGTTAATCCTGTTGAGTCTTGCTCAAATTCTCTAGCAATACAGTCTATGCCCCTTTCCCCTCTTTCTGTTTTGCCTCCAAGAGGAACATACCAGCCATGATGTATGTCTCCATCTCCTTTATTTCTATAGAGGAATAGTATTTCTCTATTAACCTTAAGAAAACACATTGTTGCATTTATCATATTTTAATAAAAAGATTTAACTTTTTAAGAATTGTTATACTAGAAAAGTATTGGTGCCCCTAGAATCAAACTAGGGTTTATTACATTCCGAGATATTTAAGAAGTTCAAAGACTAGGAATGCCGGCCAGACAAGTGCTTTCAATAATCCGAGAACTCCTGCCCAGAAACTAGATGCCTGTGAAATATAGTAAACAGCAGCGCCAATAAAACCCAAGCCATAAACTGCGCCGCTTGCCCCACAAGAGCCGCATCCACAAACTTTTTGCTTTATGATTTTTCTACCTATCATTCTTTGTTAAGGTTTTCTTAGTTTAAATATTTTTGTTTATATTGGTCCGGTTGTGGTAACCCTAGTGATGGGTTTTTTCAAAGGGTTCTCCATTATACCAAATGCATATATTACACCTAGCTTTATCCAGACACCATAATTGAAGAGAATAATTATCACAAATTATTCTTCTTTGGTCTGAAATACCCTCTCCATCATTTAAATCCCTGCAACAGTAGGGTCCTGTACTATCAATCTTAAGATTCGGACATCTATTTTGAGGATTGCTCTCGCTCAATAGTTTGCTAGTTAAATCTTTTTCTAAATCTTCTCTGGTTGTATGTCGTACCATGTTTATCAGAACTCTTTTCACTTTAAGGGCGTATGGGCCGTGGAAGAATCGAACTTCCGTCATCTCGGTGTAAACGAGAGGGTCTGCCATTAGCCTAACGGCCCAACCAATACTAATCTTTGACCTTCTCTTGTTGCGGGCTTTCTCGTCTGATGACTGCGAAGCTCCTCACTTGCGGAAGGCAAAGATGCGCCGGCCGGGGCTCGAACCCGGGTCACTTCCTTGGCAAGGAAATATACTAACCACTATACTACCAGCGCTTAAAAATACTTGCTTTCTTAGTTTAATAAATCTTATGGTTTTTAGGATTTGATAATAAATATTTGTTAATACTATTGTCCTATTTAATTAATAATAATCACGATTTGATAGTTATATCGTGGAGTTATAGTTTAGCAGAAAGCAATAATGAGTTTTATTTCCGGTTCTTTTTAGAAGCGGGCTTGTCTTCTTGTTTCTTGTTGACAATTCTCCAGGCAGAAATTCCGAAGATTAAAAAGATTATTAATAAAGAGACAAAAACTATGATTTTATTCCTGAAATTAAATATTATTCCCTCTGTCAAGAGAATTCCACCTGCAAATAATCCTGTCAGCTGGAACATGCTGAATCCTGAAAATAAGCCGACTAAAAGCAGGATAAAGCCAACACTTGCGAAAACATAATATCTTATCTGATTATAGCCTTTCATCTGGTTGTCATATTCTTCCTGGCAGGTTTTAAATTGCGAAGAGCAAGGAGGAAATTCACATCCCATTTCAGGATTTCTTGAAAGAACTTTCCCGTCCTCGCAAGTTTTAGTGTCTACAGAACAAGTTATGGTTTGGTTTTGTATTCTTTCTGGAACCATCTTGTATTCTCCGCAAAAAGATTTGTATTGTGGAGATTCTAGGAAAATACTCAAGCCGACATTTACAAGAGATACAATTAAAGTTGTTAAGATAACACTTATAATAACCACAAATGCTGTTTTATTCACCATTTTTAAAATTTATTTTATATAGGATTGAAAACCTTGGTTTTCAGATTAAAAACCTTGGTTTTTAGAGTTTATAAATGTTTATTCGTACTCTGGCATGCTGCCCGGAGGCATGCCACGATGCTGCTGCTTGTTCCCCGCAGCAATAACATCATCTATTCTTAAAATCATATTGGCAACTTCGCTTGCAGAATTTATTGCCTGTGTTTTGATTTTCAATGGCTCAATTATTCCTGAGGTAAAAACATTTTCTATTTTATTTGTGAAAATATTAATTCCGGCATCAATCTCACCTTTATCGTGCCTTGATTTTAGCTCTGTTAGAATATCAATTGGGTCTAGTCCTGCATTTTCAGCAAGAGTTGATGGAATAAATTCCAGAGCAGACGCAAATTCCTCTACAGCAAGCTGCTCTCTTCCAGAAAGGCTTTGTGAAAACTCTCTTATTCTCCTTGCTAGTTCAATCTCAACTGCTCCTGCTCCTGCAACTATTTTCTTTTCTCTTATTGCTGATGCAACATCCCCTAAGCCGTCTTTTATTGCTCTTTCAACTTCATCAATAACGTGGCTTGTTCCGCCGTGAATTAAAATTGTTAATGCCTTAGGATTGCTGCAACCGCTGATATAAGTGTAAATTTCATCTCCCTCTTTTACTTCTTCTACCAATGCAGCTTTTCCAAGCTCTGGTTCTGACAACTCTTTTAGATTGCTCACTATTTTTCCACCTGTTGCTCTTGCAAGCTTTTCCATATCTGATTTTGCAATTCTCCTGCATGCATAAATATGAGCTTTTGCAAGATAGTATTGGGCTATGTCATCTATTCCTTTCTGAGAGAAAACAACATTAGCATTGCTTGCTTTAAGTTTCTCAACCATTTCCCTAAGAATCTTGTCTTCCTGGTCAACAAAACCCTGAAGCTGGTCTGGGCTTGTTATATTTATTTTTGTGTCTCCTTCAGGACCTTTTATCTCTAAAGCACAGTCTAACAATGCTATTCTTGCATTTCTAACCTCATTTGGCATGTCAGCTGAAACTTTTTCTTTATCTAAAACTATCCCGCCGATTAGCTGGGTTGATTCAATGCTCTTGCCTTGTTTTTTGTCCAGTTTTATATTTGACAGGTCTATCTTTCCGCTTTCTGCTATCTGCCTTACTGCCTGAACAATTATTTCTGCAAGTTTTTCTTTTGATGATTCTGCACCCTTGCCTGTCATCGAAGTCATTGCAATTTTCTTCAATAAATCAACTTCTTTCTCACTAATTGGCTTTGAGATTTCATTAAGAAATATCTGGGCTTTTTCAGCTGCCATCCTGTAACCTTTTGAAATAACGGTTGGATGAATCTTCTGATCAAGTAGCTTTTCTGCATTTTCCAAAAGCTTTCCAGCAAGCATAACTGCTGTTGTTGTTCCATCCCCAACTTCTTTTTCCTGGGTTTTGGCAATTTCCACCATCATTTTAGCTGCTGGATGTTCTATATCCATTTCTTCAAGAATTGTCACGCCGTCATTTGTTACAATAATATTTCCCATGCCATCGACAAGCATCTTATCCATGCCTTTTGGGCCAAGTGTTGTTTTTACTGTATCTGCAACAGCTTTTGCAGCCATAATATTATTTCTTTGGGCATCTTTACCCATCATTCTCTGAACATTTTCAGGAAGAATTACAATTTGTTGTCTATCCATCTTAAAACTAGCTAAGTTTCGTGATTTATAAGGTTTTATATAAAATATTATATAATTCAGATTTATCTGAAAAAAATGGATTTGCTTATATCTGTTCCTTTTCTTAAATAATATCTTCTATCTCTTAGCTCAATAATTGTTTGGGCATAAGAGTTAGCCATTACTAAATCTAAATGTTTTTTATTTTATTATGGTGCCTCTCCCTATCTGATTTAAGTATTTCATCTATACTTAACCCCCCTCTCCTGCATCTTGGAGTAACTTTACTAAAGATGTAAATACATATATCAGGCCCATACCTCCATGATATTTATGATGTTTTTAAATTAATTGTTTTGTCCTTATTTTAGAGTTGCTTAAAAATCCCGAAATTTGTTTATAAGAATAGTTATATTGTAATATATATACTAGGATTCAACATTGTTTTTAAAATAAAGAGTCTTATATTTCTCATGAAAAGCGACATAAAAGTAGGAGATATAATGACAAGGAATTTTGTATCAATTAAGCCAGAAGAAAGTGTAGTCAATGCAGCTAAGAAAATGACTAAAAAAAGAGTTGGCAGCTTGATAATTGAGAAAAAGAAAAAATTACTTGGGCTTGTAACACAAAGGGATATTATCTACGCATTGATAAAGAAAAACAAGAAAGAACTGGAGAAAACTCCAATAGTAGATATTGCTGTAAAAAAAGTCACGACAATAAAACCAAGCGCTGATATTTATGAGGCAATGGCAAGAATGAAGAAGACAAAACACAGGTGGCTGCCTGTTGTGATTAGTGGAGATGTTGTTGGTATGCTGACAATAAAAGATATAATTAATATTGAGCCTGAACTTCTTGAGTCAATGGCAGAAATGGTTGAGATAAGAGAAGAAACAGAGAAAAGAAAAAAGATTAAGGAAAGCAAGAAAGGCGGGGGTTTTGAAACAGAGGGTATATGTGACGAATGCGGGAATGTGGATGTTTTGTATGGTGTTGACGGCATGATGGTTTGCGAAAGCTGCCGAGAAAATTATAAATAAGTATACATCAGAAAAATAAACTGCTGCTTTTAAGCAGCAGACAATTGCTTTGCAATTGTCAGATTTTTCTGAGTGTGTCAAAAACTCAAAATAAACCCAGAGAGTTTTTGATATCTTAGAGAACAATATTATTTATAAAGTTTAAGTGGTTAAAAAAATTATGGAGAAACTCTGGTATAAGTATACTCCTACTGAAGAAGGGTTTAAGGTTAGCTTCAGAAAAGACGATGATTCTTTTTTAAAGAGTGGTGATATTGAAAAATTAAGGAAAAAGCTAAGGGAGATTGAAACTGCAAATTTTGGGTATCTTGAGTTTAAATGCGAGATGGATGATAAAGGTGCAGTTTCTGAGATATCGCATAAAACAGGGGCATATGGGTTAAGAAGAGCTGGAGAAAGCTGTGCGGAAATAACTTACAAAAGCTTCAACTGCGATAATGGGAATAAAGTTGATGCTGTCTGGAAAGCTTTCTGTGTCTGGATGAAAATATGCGAAGAAGCTGTGGGGCAATATTTTTAATTTCTTTAAAGTGGTTACAATAGAAAGGTTTATAAATAGGTTTTTGTCCTGGGTTTTATGAGATTTTTCAATAGATTAAAGCAAATAGGGCAGTATTTTACTGGAAGAAAAGAAGAAGATAGAACTGAACTTCAAGAAAGATTTGGAAGAATAAACGGGTATTGACCCCAGAGCAAGCTCTGGACACCAAATCACCACTTCCCCACAGCAAGCTGTGGGGTATTACGATAAATAAAAGAACAAGACAGAATCATTAAGGGAGTTTATTTTTCTTTAAACCATATACATAATAAAGATATTCTTGATGAAGATTATTTCGATGGGATAGAGAGATTTCTCAAAGAAAGTGCTGAAAATTTCACTAATAGGGGGAATCCTGTTTATTCAGACGATGCTGTCTTGGAAAGATGTGAAACAGAGCTAAGAAAATACAGGGAAAAGATAAACAGAAAAGACTATGACATTAAAATTAATAGCGAGAGACTAGCAAGAATAAAGAGAAAGATTGTGACGTTGGAGTCTATGCTAAAATTCAGAATAGAAAAGAAAAACACAGGCATTGGGGAAATGATTTGCAAGTTTTACGGAGAAAATGTTGATTCTGGGTTCTACAGAGAACACCCTATTTTAAAAAATAAAGCTGTGGTTAATAAGTATGGAACTTTTCATCTTGATAGTTTAGAAGAGTTTGGGGTTATTAAGGTAAGAAAGAAAGAAAGGCAAATAGCTTAACAAAAATATTTAAATAGCTGTTTTTCTTTAGTTTTAAAAGAGTGTGAATAAAGATAGAATGAGTGAAAAAGATAAGATTTTTACAGAGAAGGTAAAGCAGACCGGGCTTATGGATTTTAGGGAGCTGTACAGGTTTTGTTATTCATGGCTGACTGATAATAATTATTTTGTTACAGAAAAAGTTTACAGCGAGAAAGTTCAGCCAAATGGCAAGGATGTTGATATCGAATGGTTTGCATTCAAGAAAGTTTCTGATTATTTCAGGTTCATAGTGACTGCTAAATGGAGATTAGTAGCATTGGTCCAGGTTGAAGTTGAGAAAGATGGAAAGAAAATAAAGATGGACAAAGCAATATTTGAAATAATAATCAATGGAATTTTGGAAAAAGATTACGAGAATAAATGGAGCGAGAATGCTTTTTACAGCTTTTTAAGAAGCATTTATGAAAAATATCTTGTTAAGGGGAGAGTTGAGCAGTATGAAGATAAGCTTGCAGAAGAGTGCGAGGAAATGATTGCGCAGATAAAGGCATTTCTTGCCCTTGAAGGCAAGAAATGAGGGTTTTTGATTTCTATAGAAATCTTTAAAAATAGGTTGCATTTAGTAATTAAATGAAAAAGGGTTTTATTTTTACAATTTTGATTATGTCTGTTTTACTATGTGGGATTATAAGTGCTATTGATTTGGAAATTGAGAAAAACCCCATTAGAGATGTTTACATAAAAGAGGCAAATCAGCCAGCAGTTATCCAGCTTTCAATAAAAAATAATGGAAATGGCGATAATTTTGAGATATACAGCCTAGTTGATGTAAAACTGCAGCCAACAGGAACTTTCTATATTCAGCAGGGCGGGACAAAAATAGTTGATGTTGAGATTTATCCTGGGGAGAAGATTAAGAAAATGGAGGATTATTATAATTTTGTTTACAAAATAAAGAGCCAGTCATATGGGATACAAGAAGATACTATGCTGATAAAAATAGTAAGCTTAGAAAACTTGTTTGATATTGAACCTGAGCCAGTTATCCCTGATGAAGAATACACATCTGTTGTCCTGCATAACAGGGAGAATATAAGCATTGATAATGTTTTGGTGAGATTAAAGAGTGTTATGTATGAAAAAGACGAGATTTTGAGCTTTAAAGGTTATGAAGAAAAAGAAATTAAAATAAATATTGATAAAAGCAAATTAAGAGGCTTAATTGCAGGACCATACGCCCTCGATGTTGAGTTAAATTTAAGAGATGGAAAAGCGGGGGTTGAAAGCAGTGTAAGGCTTACTGAAAAGCAGGGGATAACAACAGAAGAAGAAAAATCAGGGTGGCTGATTTTAAAGAAAACAATAAAGAAGGCTAATGAAGGGAGTGTTGTAAGTGTTGTCAGCATTGTTGAAAAGAAAAATGTTTTATCAAGATTAGTAACAAGCTTTAATATTCTTCCGAGCAAGGTTGACAGAGAAGGGCTTCATATTTATTATACCTGGACAAAAGAGCTTAATCCCGGGCAGGAGATTATAGCAGAAGTCAAAACAAACTACTTGCTTCCAATAGTTCTGCTGATAGTGGCTGTTGTTTTTATTTATTTTGTTTATCAGTTTAGTGTCTTGGATTTAGTTTTGAAGAAGAAGCTTATATTTGTAAAAACTAAGGGCGGGGAGTTTGCCTTAAAAATAGTTGTTATTGCAAGAGCAAGGAGATTTGTTGAAAAAATAAGCATTGTTGATAAACTGCCTCCTTTATTAAAGCTGCATGAGAGATACGGAACAGAGCCAAACAGGATTGATGAAAGAAACAAGAGGGTTGAGTGGATGATTCCTAGCTTAAATGCAGGAGAGGAAAGAGTATACAGCTATATTGTTTATTCCAAAATCGGGGTGTTTGGAAGATTTGCTCTTCCAAGAGCAACTGCTATATATGAGAGAAATGGCAAGATAAAAGAAACAATCTCAAACAAGGTTTTCTTTCTCGCAGAAAACAAGAAAGTGAGAAGAGAGGAATAATTGGTTTCTGGGAGTATATAAATTAATTTATTGAAAAGATTTAATTATTATCCTTGGGTTATTGCTATGAGTATCCTTTGCTTAATCTCTCAGCTTTAAAGGTTTGGAGTTATCAGTTAATATCCTCTCTCAATCAATATCTTTAAAAAAGCAGATTCTTTTAGTTTATTATCCCCTGGTAGCTCAGTGGTAGAGCGTCCGGCTGTAGAAAAATATCTAGGGTGGATTATAAGCAGATAAACAATGCTTGAGATGAAACCTGACTAGCCGAATGCTGTAACCGGAAGATCGGGAGTTCGATTCTCCCCCGGGGGATATTCTATCAAAAGCTATTTAAAGATTTAATTGATGGTATAATTATGAAAAAAATACTATTTTTTGCTGTCTTTGTAACTTTTATATTTAGTGCTATGTCTCTGGTTATTGCATGCACACATCCGAGTGATAGTTTTGCAGCAGAAGTTCTTCTTAATAAGCAGGGAATAGATTATCATTTAAGTGTGATAGAGAATTCTGAGAATGTTTTGGCTAGAGATAATGGGGAATATATATTCAAGTCGAGAAGTGAAGAGCTTTACACTATCTTGAAAGAAGTTGGGGAAAAACTTTCTGTGAGAATCCAGATTCCAATCAGGACAGAGTATGTAAAACAAGACTATACGAGAATAAAAAATACAATTAAATCAGATGAATTTTTGACTAATTTGACTGGCTGGGATGTTCAATGCTCGTATTCTTCATGTGTTTTTAACAAAGATGAATTGAGTGTTATGACAAATGAGATTTCAGATGGTAAGTATTCTGTAACAGTTGAAATCCAAAAAGAAACTGGAAAATGCGGCTCAACCAAATGTGATGGCAGATGCTTGTATTATGCAGCTGAAAATTTCTGTGTTCCCAATGAATATATTAATGAATTAAAAGAGTTTGTAACAGCTACAAAACTTGCAGCAAGTGTAGATTCTATACTTAATTCAGCTGAAATAGAAAGGCAGAGCTATCAGGCAGATGATTTGATTCCTGAATTAGAAATGGAAATAGACTGGAAAGAAGCAATGAAAAATGAGCTGACTTTTCTTAAATCAAGCGCAGTAATCGGGATAACAGACAAGGATATTGCAGAGATTTCTGAACTCGCTGCAAGGGGGCAGGCAGGGGATAATCTGAAAATTTTGTATGGAGAAGACAGAGATGGAAAGAAAAGATGGCTTTATTATTATGAAACAAAATCTCCTATAATCCAGAAGCCATTAGATTGCGAAGATTATCCGCTTTCAGAGCTTCCAAATAAATATATTGTCTTCAATAAAAATGCTGAAGCATTTTATTATGCTATACCTGCTGCTTTAATTGCGGGTGTTGTTGCTTTGTTTTTTATCTTGTTGGTTGTGTCCAGAATAATGGAGAACAGAAAGAACCATCGGCATCCTGTAGAATCTCCTACTAAATAATAAAGTAAAGTAAATCTCCCGTTTTAGTATATTAATTAGATAGAAAATAGATGGTTGATAAAATCTTATCTAAAAGGATATTAAGAGGATTAAAGATTTGGTTTAACAGAGTGATAAGAAGATTTTTAAATCCCCTCTTTCTGAATATTCTATTGCCCGTGTAGTGCAATGGCTAACACTCCACCCTGTCAATCGTAAGGAACCTAGGTTCCTTATGGTTCAACCTTCCTTTTAGGTTGGAGAAAATAGAACGGTGGCAACCCGAGTTCGAATCTCGGCACGGGCGTAAGGGGATTTATCTGGCTCCTCGTTAACTTTTTATACCACTTTTTACTCTAAATAATATGAAAAAAAACCTGATTATTTTAGGGTTAATTATAATTCTTACAATTGCTATTTTTATCTATGTAAATTTTAATCCCTATTCAAATAAAGGTTCAGGAAATAATTGTCCGGAAGAGATTAAACTAGATAGATTGATTTTAGTTTGTAGTGAAAATAGCCCCACTATACAAAATGGGGAGGTGATAGATTTTGGTTGTGCTTATGCAACAAATAATGATGTTAATGGAGGGAATTATGCTCCTATAATCTACAAATGGAAAGATGGGCAAGATATTGATGCAAACCAGATAAGATTTATCATTCGGGGGCAAGAAGAAGGGCAGAATATAAACTATCTGTATATGAAACACCCCCTAACTTACAAAAAAGAGATTGAAGAGGTTGATGAAAATGGAGTAATTATTGAACATAAAATAATAGTTTATGAAGTTTGGTTTATCTTTGATATGAATGACAGAACAGACTGGGGGTACAAAATCTTAAACTACTCTTGTTCTTTGAAGTCATGAAAGATTTTCCCATCTGAAAGGAACAAAGTTTCAACTACCACCAGTCAAAGACTGGTGGAATGAACGCTAGTTAATTGGGTACTTTTGCGAAGAGATATAATCATCTACTCTTTCTTCATCGCTTCCG
>Ga0209541_10005882_pt1 | contig 21228 bp, 14 predicted proteins | sample RifCSPlowO2_01_FD_184027 | JGI IMG/M metagenome (GOLD analysis project Ga0209541, IMG submission 184027) | Groundwater microbial communities from Rifle, Colorado - Rifle CSP2_plank lowO2_0.1 (SPAdes) (version 2) | ecosystem: Environmental > Aquatic > Deep subsurface > Groundwater | place... | reverse complement strand
CAAGCTGGGCGCCTCGGAGGCGAACATCGTGAGCGCGAAGATCGCCTACGCCAATTACAGCGTCGACCCAACCGACTCTTACTTTGAGGTGATCGAGTCAGAGGAGGAGAAGATCAGCGCGATATTTGAGCCTCCTGTGCTGCAGGTTACGGACGCGTGCGAGGATACGTGCAAGCCCGTCGGGCCTGTTTCCGGCACGCTCGCCATCGACGTCCAGAACGGCAGCTTCACGCTCGAGAGCGTTTCATACGACAGCGCCCTCACTTTCAACCGCGCGCCCAGCATCCGGGACCTGCCGAACGTGACCCTCGACTATGGCTCCAGTTTCCAGCTCCGGCTCCGGGATTATGCTACCGATCCTGACGGAGACGCGCTCTCCTATTCCTGGTACCAGGTTGACGGCATCGACGCCCGGTTCTCGGATGGGGATGTCACGCTTTCAGCGCAGCCCGGCTTCTCCGGCACCGCCTATACGTTCTTCATCGCGAACGACACAGACCAGGCGGCGCTCTCCAACCTCGTCTCCATCAGCGTGAGGAAGCAGCTTGATGTTGCGGTGGCCGGCCCCATCCGCGTCGGGGAGCCGGTGCGCTGGACGAAGACCGCGACAGTGAGGGCGGCAACTGTCGGGCTTGACCATGTGCCCCTGAACTTCACGGTGAGAGAAATCACCGCTTCCGGCGTCCGCGAACTGGAGAGGGACAGATACGCGCTGAAGCAAGGCCCGAGCAGGGCTGTGGCTGCCGCGGCTCCGGCGGCGACCGCGCCTGCCGCGGAGCTCCTCGTGAGCACCGCGGCGCAGGAAGTGGAAGTGGAATATTATACTGAAGCGCCCATAGCATTTGAAGAGGAGGTTTCCGACAGCCTGAAGCGGGTCACCGTCTCTTCGGATCTTCCCTATACCAACCTAACTGCGTTCACTACACTGCCGGATGTTCCGCAGGACGCGATTCGGCTCTATCATCTCGCCAATGGCGCGAGGGAAGAAGCCGGCTTTGACGCTTATGACCGCAACGCCAATGGCCTGACAGATTACATTGAATGGCAAGTGCCGCATCTCAGCAACGAGACCTATGAGATAGAGATCTCCGTCCTCAACCTCCAGAGCTATCCGACTGTCGGCGGAAGCTGGGAAGTGCGGTTCACAACCCTTGGAGCGGCCAACCTCACGATTGAAGCGAGCAACGGCACAACGTATGGCCTGTCCGGGGATCTCGCGCCGCAGGAGCTGAGATGCGGCTCCACGCTCGTTTCCACGACGAACGCAAGCAACAGCGTGAGCGTGGCCGATTATGCGTGCAATGAGACCGGCTCCTGGACCGTGGCTGTGCAGACAGCCGGCAGCCACCACCAGCGCTTCTCCTTCGGATCCGCTGAAGCGTACGCGCACAACTTCGCCAGCATCAACAGCAGCGGCACAAACCTCTCCGTCTATGACAACCAGGACCTTGACGGCCTCGCGAAGTACTCGACGAGCAACATCATCTTCTACGCCAATTACACGAATGGCACGGAGATCAGCGGAGTCTGCACGATCCAGTTCAACCTCACCGGCTCCTTCACCGGCGCGGCCAACATGACCTACAACGAGACCGGCGGCAAGTATGAGTACAACAGGACCCTGCCTTACAAGGGAACGCGCTACTACAATGTCCTGTGCCAGAACGCCACCTCGCCGACGCTCAACGTCACAGACTCCGCGCTCATCAACAACAGTGCGCCCAGCCTGAACAAGACCGACGGGAAGCTTCCCGCGCTCTCCTGCACAGAAGACATTGACTGCAAGTACAACATCAGCCACTATGCAACTGACGCCGACCTCAACGACGCGACGACCTTCGATTACACGGCCGGCTCCATCCAGAACCTCACCTCGCATGCGGACTGCAGCAACTGCTGGCGCTTCGACTTCACGAACGGCAACTTCACGGTGTCGGTGACGACCTCGGACCTGGCCAACACGGGGCCGTTCAGGCCCATCGTCACGGTGAGCGACACGTCCGATGACTCCGACTCCGCCACCATCGACATCACCATCACCGCAGTCAACGACCTGCCCGTGTTCTCGACGCCGTCCGGCAGCAGCATCACCAACGCGACGACCGAGTCCAATTACAGCTACCAGCTCGCGGCCTCCGACGAGGAGAGCGGGTCGAGCCTCACCTACAACTTCTCCATCCTGAGCTGCCAGCAGAGCTACATCAGCGACTGCAGCGCGCTCACGATGACGCTGAACTCGAGCACCGGCCTCATCAACTTCACGCCCGTCAACAACGACGCCGGGAACTACACGCTCAACTTCACGGCGAAGGACGGCAGCAACGGCACCGGCTACAAGCTGGCGAACTTCACCATCACGGACATCAACAACGCGCCGGTCTTCAACACCACCTGCACCAACACGACCGCCATCGAGGACATCCGGCATTATTGCGTCATCAACGCGACCGACCAGGACCTGGACACGCTGAACTTCACGGCCAATATCTCCTGGTTCCTCTTCAGCCGCACCTCCAGCTCCGGGGTGGTGGCGAACTTCACGGCCTCCAACGCTGAAGTCGGCAATTACAGCGTCAAGCTCAACGTGAGCGACGGCATCCTTTCGGCGACGGCGATCATCAACTTCACGGTCAACAACACGAACGACGCGCCCTGGCTGTACAACCTCAGCGCGCAGACCGCGGTCGTTGGCCTGAACTTCACAGCCACCCTCGTGGCCTTCGACGACGACTTCTGGCAGCCGTACAACGCATTCACCGCCGCGTCGGAGAACCTCACGTTCGCCCTCAACCAGAGCTTCCTCACGCTCAACAAGACCAACGCCACGGCGGCAAGGATCAACTTCACTCCTGTTTCCGGGCAGATAGGCAATTACAGCATCCTCGTGAATGTCTCTGACATCGCCCTGTCCGTCGGGCAGATGACCTTCAACCTGACGGTGAGGAACAATTCCGCGCCCTCGTTGTACACCCTCTGCTCCAACCTCACGGTCATCCAGGAGGGGGCGCAGTTCAGCTGCATCTTCAACGTGACCGACGCCGAGGGCGACGCGTTCAACTTCACCGCGAACGCGTCCTGGTTCAACCTCTCGGCGGCCGGCAACGCGTCCCTCTTCCCGAACGACAACCGCGTGGGCAACCACAGCCTCCTCATCACCGTGACCGACATCTGGACCGGTGCGGGAACTTACATCTACAACGTCACGGTCAACAACACGCCCGAGGCGCCGGCCTTCATCGTCGTGCCCAACCTCACGGCCACGCGCGCCAGCCTCTTCACCTACAACCTGAGCGCGAACGTCTCCGACGACGACCTGAACCTGCCCACGCCCGACACGCTCACGTTCGGCGACAACTCGACGCTGTTCAACATCACCAGCGGCGGCATCATCAACTTCACGCCCGCCAGCAGCGACGTCGGCAACTATTCCGTCAACATCACGGTCAACGATTCCTATGGCTTCACGATCAGCGCCGCGGTGGCGCTTGAGGTGGTGAACTTCAACACCGCCCCGAGCTTCTCGTATCTCTGCGACAACGAGCGCACCGCCAGGGAGGACACGCTCTTCACCTGCGTCATCAACGCGACCGACCTCGAGAACGACGCCGTGACGTTCCTGTCCAACGCCTCCTGGTTCACCATCGCCAACACCTCAGCGCGGGGAGCGGTGGCCAACTTCACGGCCAATTACACGTTGGTCGGCAACCATTCCATCAACGTCACGGCGAGGGACTACGGCCTCAACACAACGCAAACTATCAACTTCACGGTCAACAACACGAACGACGCCCCGACGCTCACGCTCGGCAACCTCAACTCGACCGAGGACAGCCTGTTCAATTACACGCTCAACGCGACGGACGAGGACTTCAGCGTACCGGACAACGACACGCTCACCTACCGCTCGAACTCGACGCTGTTCACGGTCAACTCGTCCACGGGCCAGATCCTGTTCACGCCCAATAGCAGTCAGGTGGGCAACTATTCCTTCCAGTTCAACGTCTCCGACCTCGCCAACGCGACAGCGCAGGCGAACATCACGTTCCAAGTAGGGTTCTTCAACGACCCGCCGGTGCTGTCCTCGGTGCCGAACTTCGAGGTCGAGGCGGGCCAGCAGTTCACCTACGACGTGAACGCGACGGACGAGGAGGAGGGCGAGGCCAACCTCAGCTACCGCTTCAACCTGTCGTCGCCGTTCGCCATCAACTCCTCTGGCACGATGAACTTCTCCGTGAACAGCAGCTTCGTCGGATTCTACGCCGTGAACCTCACGGTCAACGACTCCTCCGGCAAGACGAACTCCACGCTCTTCAACCTCACGATCCTGTCCGTGAACAGCCCGCCCAACCTCAGCCAAGTCAGGCCTTACGGAGCGCCGCTCTCCAGCACGACCGTGTTCGACTGGGCCAACGCAAGCGGCTTCACGCTCAACCGCACGGCCATCAACGTCTCCGAGAACGCGACCGTCGCCTTCAACATCACGGTGTCCGACCCGAACGGCGAGAACGTGACGATACGCTGGTACATCGACGGGACGCTGAACAGCACCCGCACGGACAATATCAGCTCCTTCGATTACCTGCCGGACTTCCTTGAGGCGGGAGACCATAACGTAAGCGTGATCGTCACCGACAACCGCACGGCCAACGCCAGCTTCGCGTGGAATGTCACCGTGGCTGACTTCAACCGCGCGCCGCGCTTCGGGCTGGTGGACCATGAGGCGGGCGACTTCGCCTCGGGCACGAAGAACGGCACGAATGTCACGGCCACAGGCATTATCCTCGCGGCGAACGGCAGCGTCTACAACAACTCCGGCAGCTACCTCTCGCCGGCAATCGACATGGGCTCGGCGCCAAGCATCGTCTACAACCCCATCGGCCTGGTGAACATCAGCTGGAGCGCGGCCACTCCCTCCGGAACCGCTGTCGGGCTGAGGACGCGCACCTCAGATGACGGCTCGACGTGGAACAACTGGAGCCTCGCCGTGCTCAACCGGAGCTACCTCAACAGCTCGGGCGAGCACATCATCTCCGCGAACACGACCTATCTCCAGTATCTTGTGGCCCTCAACGCCTCCAATTCCAGCGTCACGCCCAACGTCACCGACGTGTACATCACGCATCTCCTGCCGAGCATCACCCTCGACGCGGGAGACAGCCTGCCGAACTGGATCGACCTCGACGAGTACTTCTCCGAGCTTGACTCCGATGACACGCTGAATTACACGGTCTCCAGCACGAGCAGTGCGGTGCTGAGCATCAGCAACACGACCCATGTCGTCTCCCTGACCGCGCCTTCCGGATCTTCCGGCATCGAGACCGTAACGTTCAACGCGACAGACGGCAACGCCTCCGTGCTCAGCAACCCTGTCACGATCACGATCGAGGCGGTGGAGAGCGTCAGCGCCACCGAGACCGTCACGGTCACGCGGACGCGCACCTCGTACAAGACGAGGCTCCGCACCCAGACCGAGCCGCGCTATCTTGAAGTGATCACCCCGCAGCACATCCAGGGCTACAGCGAGGACACGGTCGTGGCGCCGATCATCCTCACGAACAACGGCGAGGCGACGCTCAACAACATCAAGCTCACCGCCAACGCTTCCGACACGACCGTCACCACCTGGTTCGAGAGGACCTCCTATGACACGCTCCTTCCCAAGCAGAGCGAGCGCACGCAGCTCTTCATCAAGTGGAGCGGCACGGTGAAGGAGTTCGACATCATCGTCAGCGCCCACTCTACCGATCCTGATTTCACGGACAAGGCGGTCGTCTCGGTCACCGGCACGGAGAGGGTGGCTGAAAACAGGACGCAGATTGAATCACATGTGCAGTTCGTCCGCGACCTCCTCCAGATGAACCCCGAGTGCCTCGAGCTGAGCGAGCTGATGGAGGACGCCCAGCAGGACATCCAGGACGGCCAGTATGACAGGGCGCGCGAGCGGCTCAGCTTCGTCATCGAAGGGTGCAGATATCTCCTCTCCACGCCCCGGGAGATCGAGCAGCTCGAGCCCATCAAGACGAGGGACAGCGCGCTCTTCAAGATCCTGTCGAGCGTCCTGCTGCTCCTGCTCTTCATCGCGATGCTCATCATCATCTGGCTGGCGAAGAGAAGAAGGGTGGCATAAGCCTCGATCCTTTCTTGAGGAGAACACATTCGGATGGGTCAAATCCATTTTTCCCCATCACTTTGGATTTCTTGCTCTTGACGAAATATACCTGCCCTAAAAGAAGACCTCACCTGGAGCTTTCACGCCTTCGACTTCAGCACCCTGTCGACTTTATTCTTGGGGAAGCCCATGATGAGGAGTTCGCTCTCAACCTGCTCGGGCGTGAAGCCCTGCTTGCGGGCGGCGAGCGCGAACTTCAGCATCTCCCGCTCTTCCTCGCCCTTCCTGCGCTTTTCCTTCAGCTTTTCCACCTTCTGCCCGATGCGCTGCCTAGCTCTCCTGATCGCTTCCCTCGGCGTCGGGACTTCCTCCAGCTTTTCCACGATGCGCGTCCGGGCGATCCTGATCGCTTCCTTCGGCTTCGGGACAGCCCTCAGCCTTTTGACAAACTGCTTCCGGGCCTTCCTGACCCTGGCGAACAGGTTCCCCGGCTTTTCTTCGGGGCCGTAGGCCTTCCGGGAGGCGTGGATCAGCTCATGGACGTGTTTCCTGAGGTGGTGGAGCTCGTGCCGGGTGGGCTTCTTCGGCCGGTACTCCATCTCCTCGAACATCTGCGCGGCGGTCCTGATATGCTCCTTGAGATGCGGATGGATGCGCTTCCTGCCAGCCACGTCCTGGATCTCGGTGAACGTGTGGCCATGATGGATGGCGAACTGCTCATGCAGGAACCTTTTGAAGGCCGCGGCGAGCTCCTCGATGTTCCGCGTGGCGGAAACCCGGGTGAGATGGCTCCGGTAGGACACAGGCCCCTTTTTCATGCCCTGTCTCTGGAAGGGCGCGTATTTAAAGATTCTCACCCCGGAAAGTATTTATAGGACTGGATTTAAAACGGCTCATGGCAGAAAAAAGGGGGAAGCGTCAGTCTCCGACCTCTTCTAAGCCCGCGCCTCCCCGGAAAGCCGCAGCGCCCAAGGAGAACAGGCTCGACCTCCTCCGCAAGAAGCTGGAGCTGGAGCAGGAACTGCTCGAGAAAGGCGGCACCGCGAGGCAGAAGGAGCTGGAGAAAGTCGAGAAGGCGTACGAGAAGTCCTCGGAGGCGGCGCCGGCGCGCGAGCCGGAGGAGGAGCCGTCGCTGAAGGAGAGCCTCGCCCATGCCGAGCACGCTGACGCCACGGAGACGGTGAAGGATCTCATCGGGCAGGCGCAGGAGCAGTCCGCGGCCGCAGAGCATCCTGTCGCCCCGGAGCAGAAGAAGAGCATCCAGAAGGCGGTGCTGGCCTACTGCAAGCTCTTTGAGAGGGTGAAGGAGGAAGTGGGCAAGCTCATCGTCGGCCAGGAGGGAGCGATGAAGGGGCTGTTCCGGGCGCTCATCGCTGATGGCCATGTCTTGGTCGAGGGCGTGCCGGGCGTAGCGAAGACGGCATTGATCCGCGCTTTAGCCAAAACTACCCAGTGCTCCTTCTCCCGCATCCAGTTCACGCCAGACTTGCTGCCGACAGACATCATCGGCATTTCCACCTATCAGGAAGGCAGGGGATTCTACACGCTCAAGGGGCCGATCTTCAACAACTTCGTCCTCGCTGATGAAATCAACCGCGCGCCGCCCAAGGTGCAGTCCGCGCTGCTCGAGAGCATGGCGGAGAAGCAGGCGACGATCGCCAAGGAGTCCTTCCCCGTGCCGCTGCCCTTCTTCACGATGGCGACGCAAAATCCTCTGGAGAACGTCGGCACGTACTCGCTCCCCGAGGCGCAGGTCGACAGGTTCCTGTTCAAGATCTACATGGGCTACCCAACTATAGATGAAGAAGAGCGCATCCTGCGGAGCAACCTCTCTGAGAAAGGATTCGACCAGTATGACATCAAGCCGGTGCTGAATCCGGATCTTATCCTCGAGATCCAGCAGCTGGCCAAGAGGATTTACGTGGACAGGAAAGTGGAGAAGTACATCGTGAAGCTCATCGACGCGACGCGCTCCCCCAAGAAATACGGCGTGGGGCTCGGGAAATACGTCGAGTACGGCGCCTCGCCCCGGGGCTCCATCGGGCTGTTCAACTCCGCGAAAGCCGAGGCCCTGCTCCTCGGCCAGACGTATGTCACGCCCCACCATGTCAAGACCATCGCGCATGACGTGCTCAGGCACCGGCTCATCCTCTCCTACGAAGGCCAGGCGGAGGGCGTCAAGCCGGAGCAGGTGATCGACGAGATCCTCAAGAAAGTGCCTGTCCCATGAAAGAGATCCGGCTGAACATCCTTGAACTCATCACGAAGCTGGAGGTCATCCTCCGCAAGGGCTTCACGCAGGACATGCTGGCCGGCAACTACATGGCCGTGTACAAGGGCAAGGGGCTGGAATTCGTCGGGTTCCGCGAGTACGACCCGAACGACGACGCCATGATGATCGACTGGAAGGCCTCATTGCGCGCCCACAAGTCCATGGTGAAGGTGATGCAGGAGGAGCGCAACCTCACGGTCTTCTTTTTGATGGATGTTTCGGACAAGATGCTGCTTTCTTCGCATGACAAGCTGAAATGCGAATTCGCCGCGGAGCTGGTCGCGACGCTCTCGTATGCGGTGCACGGCGTCGGGGACAATGTCGGCTTGGCGATGTTCTCGGACAAGATTGTGGCCTTCATCCCGCCCGGCATCGGCCGCAGCCAGTTCTACCGCATCCTCCGGACGCTGAAGAATCCTTCGTATTATGGGGGCAATTTCGATCTGGCGGCCGCGCTGCGCTACGTGTTCCGGCTCAACATCCTCAAGCAGAACGCGGTTGTGTTCATCGTGTCGGACTTCATCGGCCTCAAGCCGGGATGGGAGTACGAGATGAAAATCGCCGGGCTGAAGTTCGACCTGAACGCGGTGGTGGTGCGCGACCCCATCGACAACCACATGCCGGAGATCGCAGGCAACGTGCTGTTCGGCGACGTGCTCTCCGAAAAGGAGATGGTGGCCAACCCGCATGAGGCCAGGGAAACGTATGAGCGCGAGGCGAGGCTCCAGATCGAGCGGCTCCGCAGCGAGCTGAACAAGACCCATTCGTCTTTGATCGCGTTGGAGACGGACAAGCCCTTCATCCATGACATCTTCACCTTCTTCAAGTTCAGGCAGAGGTACAAGTAGCATGGAGCTCACCTTCGTCCAGCCGCAGTATCTCTGGCTCCTCTTCATCGTGCCCTTCCTGATCCTGACGCACTTTTACGGGCTGAAATACAGCAGGAAGAAGGCGCTCAAGTTCGCCAACTTCGAGGCGCTGGCGCGCGTCACCGGCGGAGCGAAGCTGTCACTCAACCTCCCCCTTCTCTTATTGCGCTTCTCCACCCTGCTGTTCCTCATCTTCGCGCTGGCCGGGCCCATCATCTGGTATGAGGGGCAGGGCAGCAACGCCAACTTTTTGATCGCCATCGACAATTCCGGCAGCATGCTGGGCAATGATTTTCCACCTAGCCGTTTGGAGGCGGCGAAAGCCGCGGCTGTCCAATTGATAGACAACGTCCCCAAGGACGCGACTGTCGGCATCCTCACCTTCGCCGGAACCCCGCAAGTGAAGCAGACGCTCACCGCTGACCGGCAGCGCGTGCGCGACGAGACAGCCGCCATCCGCATCGACTTTTCCTCCGGCACAGCTGTCGGCGATGCGATTATCGCCGGCACGAATCTCTTGTTGCAGCGGCCTGAAGGAAGAGTGCTTGTTTTGCTCACCGATGGACAGAGCAATGTCGGCACGGTGCTGCCGCGCGCGATCAATTACGCGAACGACCACTATGTCACCGTGCACACGATCGGGGTGGCGACGCCTGAAGGCGGCACATTCACCGGAGTGGGCGCCATTTCCGTGCTCGATGAAGAAAGCTTAAAGCTCATCGCCGCGAACACCGGCGGCAAGTTCTACAAGGCGCAGAACAATAACGAGCTGGCGCTCGCTTACAGAGACATCGCGTTCACCTCATCCCGGAAGCTGCCGATCCAACTGGCGTTCTGGCTCATCGCGCTGTGCTTCACGACCTTGACGATAGAATGGGTGTTCGTGAACACGAAGTTCAGGAGCATCCCGTAAGCACAATCTTTTTATAACGTTTAGCAACTACAACATCCATGGCATCAACCGTTTCCAAGGAAGAGCAAGTCGGCTTCCACAAGGGCTCTCTCACGACACTGGCGAAAGAAAGAGAAGAACTGCAGAGGATCCTCCAGATCGTCGAGCAGCTGATGCAGATGCACGTCAAGGCGCTGAAGGATCTGGGAGTCGACCTCGAGAAGCTGGCGAAGGGCGCAAAGAAGAAGCCGATCGAGGACATGCTCAGGTAACACTATTTTTAAGAGCAAAAAAATCAATGAAAATCGTCACCTGGAACGTCAACGGCATGCGCGCGGCGATCCGTGCCGGATTCTCTAAGTTCCTTGCGAGCGAGAAGGCAGATATCCTCTGCCTGCAGGAGGTGAAGGCAAAGCAGGACCAGGTCGAGATGGCGCATGACGGCTATGTGGCTTTCTGGAACGCGGCGGAGAGGCCCGGCTACGCCGGAACCGCTGTCCTGGCGAAAACCAAGCCGCTGAACACGACATTTGACATCGGCGTGCCGGAGCATGACAAGGAAGGGAGGGTCATCACGCTGGAATTCGATGATTTCTTCCTCGTCAACGCATACGTTCCGAATTCCGGAGCCGAATTGAAACGGCTTGGCTATCGCGGCACCTGGGATAAGGATTTCCGGGCCTACCTGAAGAAACTGGACGCGAAGAAGCCGGTCATCCTGTGCGGCGACCTGAATGTGGCGCATACCGAGATTGACCTCCGGCATCCCAAGGCGAATTACAACAAGACTGCCGGCTACACGCAGCAGGAAATCGATGGTTTTGAGGCCTTGCTACAGGAAGGGTTCGTCGACGTCTTCCGCCACTTCAGCCAGGAGCCGGAACAGTACACCTTCTGGAGCATCCGCGCCAACGCAAGGGCGACGAACGCCGGCTGGCGCATTGACTATTTCATTGCATCAAAGAGATTCATGCCAAAGATCAAGAACTGCGAGATTCTCAAGAAGGTGATGGGCTCGGATCATTGTCCTGTGAGATTGACTTTGAAATAAAAAAGTTGGAGGCGTGCGACGGTCATTTTGCAAGGTAAAATGCCCTACTCGAGGAGACCTCTCGTCGCACGCCATCACCAAACCTTTTTAACCTCAGCGAGACTCTTTTTTCACATGACTGTCACCATCTTGGACTGCTACACCGATGAGCCCGCGGGTCTCGGAGTTCCGCCTTATCTCGGAACCTATCCCCGCTATGTCTTCGGCAAGATCGTGGAAGAGACTGGCGAGCTTCCAACTTACCTCACCATTGATGATCTCCGCGCGCATATTTTCTATCAAGATAAATTTCATGAGAAGAAAACAACAGACATTCGCGTCTACAATCTCACGAAGAATTACCCCAAAATACAACAGATCCTCGATGGCACAACTGAACTCATCATCATCCTGGGCGTGCACGTGCCGGGGAAATATCTCTCAGCGCTCCCCGGGACGCTGCATGAAGTGATATCGCTTGTGAAACACCTTAAATGCCGCAAGGTACTTACAGGGCCTGCGATCATTGGCACATCTCTAGAAGGAGGAAAGACCTACGAGAAAGCGGACCTGTCGCATTTCGACGAGATCCGGCCTTTTCAGTTCCCCTTCCCCAAGGTCGCTTCTTATTCTCTTCTAGGCGCTCGAATTGTTGAACAGATTCCCGACTACAGAATCGTTGAAATCGAGTCGGGGAGAGGCTGCACGAGCAAGGGCTGCAATTTCTGCACCGAGCCCATCAAGAGCAGGCTGATGTTCAGGAAGAGGGAGGATATCGTGAGAGAAACGGAAGCCTTGTTCGCGGCTGGAGTGCGCGACGTCCGGCTGGGAAAGCAAAGCTGTTTCTATGATTTGCCAAGCCCCGATAAGCTTGTTGAGGAAATCAATCACGATTTCAAGTGGCGCACCTTCCATATTGACAATGTCATCCCGAATAACGTGCTTACTCCGAGAGGCATCAAGACGACAGAGGCAATCGTGAAATACTGCACTCCCGGAAACATCGCGGCCTTTGGCGTCGAGAGCTTCGATCCGGCTGTCGTCGAAGCAAATCAACTCAACTGCTCGCCCGAAGACGCCTATCGGGCGGTCGCTGAAGTGAACAGGTTGGGGAAGGAGCTTGGCGGCAACGGCATGCCCAAATATTTGCCCGGAATCAACGTCATCTTCGGCCTGGAAGGAGAATCGAAGGCGACGCATGAGCACAACATGAGATGGCTCAGGAAGATCCTCGATGATGGATTATTGGTGAGAAGAATCAACGTGAGGCAGGTCGTCGTCTTCGAAGGGACAAGATTGCAGGAGAGAGCCGGATTGAAATACCTGAAGAAGAACAAGAAATACTACTGGAAATGGCGGGACGAAATCCGGCACAAGGTTGATCTGCCGATGCTTGGCAATCTTGTCCCCAAGGGCCACATCCTCAGAAATGTCCGAACGGAAATCTATGATGGGAATACCACTTTTGGCAGGCAGATCGGCTCCTATCCGCTCGTTGTCGGCGTCAAGGGCCACTTGCCTTTGAAGGAGTTCGTTGACATAAGAGTGACTGGCCACATGCTGAGGAGCGTCACCGGCGAAGTCTTTAAATAATCGGGTCCTCAGGACAGGCACATGCGAAAAAGAGGCCAGTCGCATCTCCTGTATTATCTTATCGCCTTATTGCTGCTCGGCGCCATTGCGCTCTCGTACAAGGCTGTGAAGGATGTGGGGGAGAGGCAGGCCGATGCCGAGACTCAAGTTCTTGTCTCGAGCCTCCAGGCGGAGATCCTGAAGCAGGCAGGCCGCGAGCAGGGCGCGATGTCGAACCTCAGCCTTTCAGTCCCAGGCACGATCTCTGAAGTCTGCTTCTTTGATTCCGGCGCTCCCTCCGACTCCTTAAAGAATATCGAGCTCACGCAGCTCTATGCGGGAGATCAAACCAAGCTCTTTTTGCGGATGAAAGGATCCTATCTTGCTTTCCCTCTCGACAAGGCGGCCTTCAAGGAGAATCCCCTTTGCATTGCGCCGGTGCAGGGCACGCTCAATCTTGCTTTGGCGTCGACGGGAAAGGCGGCTCTTGTCAGCGGCGGCGGCATATCAAAATGCACGACCGTGATGCAGAGCGGGGCGCCCGAAGACAAGGTCGACCTGGTTTTCCTTGGCTACGGATACGGTAGCCAGGAAGACTTCAGCAGGGACGCCTTCCGCTTCGCGAACAACATCCTGCTTTCCTTCGCGCCGTTCTCCGAGAACCGCGTGAAATTCAACGTCTATCGCGTGGACCAGGCTGACTTCTCCTGCAGCACGAAGGACTACATCTCCTGCGACCAGTTCCAGGTGCAGCTCGCCGCCTCGAACTGCCCGATGGATTATGCGGTGGTGCTTGTGGACCGGAGCGCGCTGGCTGATTTCGTGCGGCCGGTGCGGAGCTCGACGATGAATGGCCTGGTGAAAATCAACACCGCGGACAGGCCGTTCGTCATCGCGCACGAGTTCGGGCACATCTTTGGCCTGGCCGACGAATACGTGGACCAAGCTTATTTCGCGGGCAGGTTCGATCCGGGGCTGTACCCCAATTGCGCGCTCGCGCCCTGCGCTTCCTGGGGAGAGATTGCCGGCGCGGGATGCTACCAGGGATGCAGCTTAAACTCGTATTTCCGGCCGACGGAGACGAGCATCATGCGCGACCTCTCATCGCCGGATTTCGGGCCCGTGAGCACGCAGGAAATCGAGCGGAGGCTTGACAGATATGAATAAGGCCAAGAAGGGCAGTATTTATTCACCCTCTTTGTCCACAATTGATGATAGGTTCAGGCAGCAGACGGACAAAAAGCTTCGCCTTTTGTCCTACTCAGCACCCCGGATGGGGCAACCCCCGCCTCGTCTGCGCCACTTAAAAAACTGGACCCTGCTCCTACTCCTTATTTTCCTCGCCGCCTCTGTCCAAGCCGCGGCCGGGCCTGTCCTCATCCTGAAACTGCAATATGACCATGGGAACGTGACGCTCGCTGACCAGATCGTGAAATACGGCTTCGCGCCAGACAGGAAGGTACAGCCAGACGTCGGCTACCGGCTCGAGGCGCTGAGCAAGAAGGGCGCTGTCCTGAATACATTCACTTTCCCTGAGCCTAATGCCTTCATCGCGGAAGGCTCTGACGAAAACGGTCAGCTCACGGGCGGGCCGGTCATTTTGGAACAAACCGACTTTGCGCTGACACTGCCGTATTCCCCCGAAATCGCGATGATCAGGATCCGCAACACGGACAACAAGATTGTTGGCCTCATCTCGATAGAAAAAGAGCAGAAGTTCAGGATTGCCAAGGTTCTCGCGTGGAGTTTCCTGGGAATTGCCATGCTTCTGACGCTCGTCGCCCTTCTGAGACGGAAGAAGTGAGAACACCCCTATTTCAGACGCAAAAATCAGTTTTGGGTAACCTTTTTAAACGCCTGGAAAACCCTGGAAACGTATGCCTCCATAGCTCAGCGGTTAGAGCGCGTGACTGTTATGACTGTTCCGTCAGTCAAGTGCGGGGTGCGGCGTAAAGCCGCACGACCGAGCACGATTCCCAGGCGAGGGCTCGGGAAGACGAAAGTCGAAGAGATCACGAGGTCCCCCGTTCAAATCGGGGTGGGGGCGCGGCCCCGTAGCTTAGCCTGGCTCGAGCGTTCGACCGATGTGTTTCGGCGACATCGGAACAAGGAAATCGAAAGGTCCCCGGTTCGAATCCGGGCGGGGCCATTTTTTTTCTCTTCTTATAGAATGAGCGGCTTATTCTCCGGGATTATAATCCCCGAAATCCGGTAGAAATCTTCTTCCCCTGACTGGAGCGTGTCAGCCTTTTCTTCCCGAGTCCCTGAGGCGCGCAGCAAATCCTTCAGGACGCGCCATGCCTCCTGAACGCTTCGTATGTGCTCGAGAATCGCCCCCTTTGGGGCGTTCAAGCTTTCAGAATCATCATTGTGCCCGGGAATGAGCGGCTCGACATACGTATGAATTCGCGATTGTCCCGCCGATGGGTCCCACACAGGAATGAAGTACGTGACGCTGCCTTCTTCAGGATTGACTTCTTTTGCCGCGCAGAAATGGGGAAATGAAGGGATGTAGAGATTACCCTGCTCATGAAGCACATTGTACGCGTGCCACCGCTCATGGTCGGAGCTGTCAAGGTGGCCATCAAAGCAGGCGATCACTTTCGACACGGTCTCAATCGGCACCGTGAGATCCGGATGCGATGGCGAATGCATGTCAACAATCATCTTGTAGGGCACGACGCCCGTGGCATAGGCAAGCTTGGAGATCTTTCGCAATCGGGATACGGTTTCAGGAATATTGTCGCGATGGAAATTGATTCCCTCCTGCACTGGCATCTGGAGATAGATGGGGATCCCGCCTTGCAGCAATCTCCGCACCGCTTCCTGGGCTTCAGGCGCACCGAGCTGATGCTCGTCGGTGACATGGGCGTTGACATACATCTTCTTTCCTGCGCGCGCCTCAAATTCGCTGAGGATACCTACAAAAGCATCATCGATGCGGTACCACATCCCCTGATAGACTGCGGAGGTGCAGATGCGAACGACCTTCACATGTTCTGCGGATGCGAACTGAGCAAGGATGGCCTCAAGCGTATCGTTGGAATAGAGGAGAGGTTCGCCACCACTAACGACAACCGTATCAACTTCCGGATTTTGGTTCAGCCATCGCGTCAACAGCCGCGCTTGTTCGATCGCGCGGTCGCCTTGAGCGTTGAGTTGCCTCTTGATGTCCGCGTATTCAGGCAGGATGTCCGCTAGGGCGGCAAACGAGGTGCGAATCATCGCTCCCTTGTAGCAGCCGTCGCATCCGATGTGGCAGGACTCGATGATGTTCGCAAGCACGGAATAGGGAAATTTGCGCGTCGCGAGATAGCGTTCTTCTCCCCCTCTTCTTGTGATTACCCGGTCCTTTGCCCTGAAGATTCCATAGGGGTCCATGCTATGGAGCCAGCGCCCGGAGAACTTTTCGGGCGCTTTGGGGATGAATTTTTTCCGCGTTGTTGGAGAGAGCGCCGCATTATACGGCAGAATGCTCATGACTCTCCCCGAAGCTATCGCCTGCCCAGCTTCACGAATTTCGCTTTCCGGGCATCCAAGCAAAGCCAGCTCTTGAGCCAGCGTCGCGCGGAAGAGGTTCTGGAACTCTTTCGTGCCCCAAACCGTCTCTGCAGGAATGCCCCTTCTAGACGCAAGTTCCTCTAGAAGAATGTCTACTCGGAGAATAGCAGGAACACTTTCGCCTGTTTGCCTGGCAAGATACCTCGCTCTGACATGCCGAAAGGCACTTATGGCGTCGCCTCCTGCCGCTTCTGCGATATGTTCCAAAGGGCTCTTGTCACTCATAGGGAAGAGTGGCGCTTTCAGCCTTTTAATGAAATGTAGTCTTCTATAAGATTACAAAATGAAAAGCTTAAATAGGCTTGAATACTCCTTTCCTCTATGGCAGAGCTTGAGATTCTCGAGGAGATGGGGCTGTCGCATACGGAGGCGAGAGTCTATCTCGTCCTTCTCGAATCCGGCTCCACCCTTGTCGGGCCCATCATCAAGAAAGCCAACCTCCACCGGGCCACTACCTACCAGATCCTCCAGCGCATGAGGGAAAAAGGCGTTGTTTCCTCGGTCGTCAAGGGCAAGAAGCACTATTTCAGCGCTGTGGATCCCGCCCGGCTTCTCGATCTTCTAAAGCAAAGGGAGCATCGCTATCAGGAGATTCTTCCTGCGCTGAAGTCTTTGGCGGCAGCTTCAAAAGAACCTCAGGAAGTTACGGTCTATTCCGGCGTCAAGGGAGTGCGTTCTGCGCTGGACGCGATGCTGGAAGAATTGGGTGCGGGAGGGGCGTACTACGACTTTGGCGTTTCAGGGCTCTTCCGTGAGGTTATGGGCGGCTACTGGGACCATTGGCAGAGGATGAAAAGGAAGAGGAAAATCCTCTCCTTGGTTATCTTCACCAGTTCCCTGAAAAAATCGAAGCTGCTGGAGGATTATTACGGCAAGGCGAGATTCCATCCGAAAGAATATGCCAGCCTGACCGACACGATAATCTACAAGGACACAGTCATCCTGTTCATCTGGACGTCGAAACCGCCTCTCGCCATCGTCATCAAGAACAAGGAAAACGCGAGAAGCTATCTCAACCAATTCAGGCTGATGTGGAGATACGCGAAACGCTGAGACCTATTTCTTCAATCGCACTGCCACGATAATTCCAACTACAGCTATGATCCCAGCTCCAATCCACACCCACGGCATCTTCTTCTCCGGCACCGGGCAGTCAGAAGAGCACGCGAGGTAGTTCTCACTCTCGTCGCACACTCCATTCCCGCACGTGCAGTCGCTCGGGCACGTGTTCAAAGATTCCGAGCCCTCGCACACCGCATTTTCATTGCACACGGAAAGCCGGCTCACGTCGATCTCGAGAAGAAGCTCCTGGCTCTTGAGGATGAGGATCTTCTGTGCGTTGGGGTAATAGGGCGCGATGAGGTCGATGATTACGCTGGAAGGAGCAGCCTGGCTAATTGGGAACGGCGCATACACTCGCCTCTCTTCGGCGTCAAAGGTTGTCTCGTAGAGCGCTTCGCCCTTGAACGATTGCACTTGGAGCGAATAGGTTAGGCCTTCTGCCTTGGGCTGCGGCGCGATGGAGGCGAGCTCGACGCTTTTCAAGGAGAATCCAGTGGCATTGTATGTGAGGGCGACGGAATAAGAGAGGGAAGCGGCGAAGGCGATGGGCAGCAGGACAAGCACTGCAAGCAAAGCTATGCTTCCCTTCATGAATCCGCCCTCTTCTTTTGTTGCGTTTGCCATGTTAACCTGCGTCCTCGACAAATCTGCGCCCCCTGCCACCCTGCGCCTCGATGGCAGGGCCATCCTGTGAAGGATAGACCTCCAGCTTCTCGTTTATCGCGCGCTCATTGACAGGTCCGAAGTCATTGTCCAGCGTATTTGTGTTGGTCATGATCGTGGAGATCATCGGCCGGATGTTCTTGTGGAGGAATTCGCATCCGCCATCCTCGAAATCGCTTCCGTCAGGGAAGAACCCCACCTGAGGGAAGGTGGGCGCGGGGCTCTTGTAATACGTCGTGCCAGGAACATCTTGAATTCCGGTGTAAAAGCCCACTTCCCGGATTCCCACGAGATCGCCCCATTTGGCCTGGGCCTGCTCCAAGGTGGAGGCGCAGTTGGGCAGATCGTCTACAGGCCGATCCGCGCCCCCATACTCGATATACTCGTCACCGAGTCTTCCGATGGCATGAGCAAGTTCGTGGGTGAGGATCCTTCCCAGGAATTCCGGTCCCTGAATTGGATTATTCAGAGACATGAAGACGCTCCCGCCGCTCGGCCCGGCAGTAGGGAAGTACGCCCAGGAGCGGAAAATGGCCGGCGAGAAGACGACAACAGTGTCCCGCTCGCAGCTCTGGACACTGGCCTGGTAGGCGGATTCATCCGGGACCAGGAGCTTCTCCACGATTTGCGGCATGGGAGACGGCTCCTCGTAATGCGGATATTTCGGAGCGAGAACCATCCAGGTGTTGAACTTTTGCTTGTTCTCCTTGAAAGGAGTGAGGCTGAAGAAGCCAAGCTTGCTCTGCGAAGTGCTGTCGAAATCCATGAGCAGCCGGATTCCCTTTTCAAGATTTTCGTAGCTCTTGAAGCCCGCGCCAACGAAGACTATATCGTGCTTCTGCGCGGAATCGCCATTGATGACGACCGGCTGGCAGGCGGACTGAGTGACGCAGGCCCTGATATCAAGGTTGCAGGTCTTGCCCTCGCCGCAATCCGTGTCAGAGCAGCACTCATATGCTGTGCAAACATGGTTATTAACTGAGCCGCAGGCGCAATCGATTTGCACGCACGTGCCTCCCACGCAGGCCTGGTCAAGCGGGCATTGGGAGTTGTCTGTGCACGCTCCTTCAAAGCGCGCGGTCACGGTCTTCGCCTCCTCCATCTTGACTCTGCAGACGCTGTCCTGGCTCGTGCACGCGCCCTCCCAGCCGGAAAACGTCCAGTCGTCATCAGGCAGCGCGACAAGCATGACCAGGGTGTTGTGCCTGAACTTCTTGATGCACGCCGAACCGCATTTTATCGTCTTCTCCGGCGAGCTGACCACGCTTCCGGCGCCTATTTTCTTAACGGTGAGCGGAAATTCCCACTCGGCAAGAGCCCTGTCAAACCTGATTTGCACATTGCTCCCCGCCTCATCGTAGATGATCCAGAGGCCCTTGCCTTCCAACGGGCCTTCCATGAAGCTTCCATCGGGGTCGTTGAGCCGTATTTTTGTCTTCGGGCCGTAGGACTTGACCTGCCAGCGCTGCCAGTCCACATCCTCGATGGGGTAAACTGCCCACGCGCCTTTCTGCTCGCCGTATTCCCACTCTTGGTTGTCTTTGATATTGAGGAGCATGCCGGATACGTTTTCATAGTTCCAGTTGCCATCAGGATAGGAGCGGAAAAAAGTGATCATTCGATATTTGCCTGCAAAAGGCCACTTATTGAGCGGGTCGTTGCCAGGCTCGTCTTTTTTTGGCTCCTGGTATTCTTTGCTGTGATTCACCGGCTCGGTTGGGGGAACTATCGGGGGAACGACCTCTACCTGAGTCTCGTTCTTCGGAGTTAGCGTGACGCTCTGCGTCCCGTTCTCTGAGACATTGAAAGTATCAGGCTTGACGTAGCCTTCTCCTGCGGTAGGAGAAGTATAATTCCCGTCCGATTTCACGCCCGCGAACCCGGGGCCGGCGGTCGGTGAAGTGTAATTTGAGTCCGATTTCACTGCCTGATATCCTGGGCCTGCTTTCGGAGCGACGTAACTGTTGTCCGATTTTGGAGCAACATAGTTATTGTCTGACTTTGGGGGTGTATAGGAGTTGTCGGAGGTGGGAGAAACCCAGCCGCCGTCCGATTGCGGCGAGACCCAGCCGGATTCATTCACCGCGGCACTGAGCCCGGCCAGAACGAGGATGCCAAGAATTCCCATGATGAGCGGCGATTTCATCTCAATTGGTGTGGCCGAATTTCATCCAGATGGTGCCTGGATCCTGCACGAGGGGCGGCTCGACATGGTAAATGGCCCAGAAGAAATCGACGCGGGCGGCTGTTTCTTCGATGGGGCCTTCGGATGTGCCCTTGTTCCAATTGTTCAAGACCATCTTTCTTGTCGGCCCGTAGCTCTCGATGCCCCACTCCAGCCAATCCTCTGCTGTGATAGGCTCTATCTTCCAGGTTCCGCGCGAGTCTCCGAAGACCCACTTTCCATCCTGGGTGAGCGTGATGGTTCTGCTAGTCGGCGAGTCGAGCCAGTTGTTGCCGCCGGCATCATAATAGATTGCTTCCGAATAGACGCGCCATTTGCCGACGAGGTTGTCTTCTGCAGTGCTTTCGGCGGCGACGGGTTCAGCAGCAGGCGCTTCGGCGCTGAGCGCGCCTATCTTGAACGATTCGAGCATCGTCTGCGCTGTCGTGGCGTGCTTCGCGTAGAGCGATTCCTGGGCCGCATAGGTTAAGGAGTAGAGAATATCGTCCTTAATCGTCCAGGTCTGCATAAGCCTCATTTGTCCGTTCTGCCCGGGCACGCTGACGACAATCCTTCCCGCCGGCTCGCCGCTCATCCTTACTGCACCGGATTCAACAATCTCGGCCTCGGGAAAGGTTTCCGCCATCTGGTTGAGCGCGGCTTCCGTGTAGCTCTCAAGGGTGTAGCCCTGCCCCGAGACATCGGTCATGACGAGACTGACGCCCGCCTCGCTGTCTGGGGCAAGGAAGTTGAAAATCAAAGAGGGGTCTTCCACTGCTGTCCATGAGGCCGGATAATCGATTTGCACTCCATAGGTCGCGTCCGTATGCGTGCGCCATTGCTCATCCGACGGAGCGTTTGCAGAGGTGCAGGCGATGCCGATGACAAGAATGACGGAAAGAAAGGCAGTCCATAGTCTCATGGGAACCTCTTTTTCCTGTTTTTGGAGCACTCTCTATAAAAAGGTTGCCATTGATGGAATGAAAAGTGCTCTCAATGCTCTCTCGCGTATCTTAACAGTATCTCCGCAGCTG